>Ga0326513_10001160_pt1 | contig 21417 bp, 23 predicted proteins | sample 2_2465_0518_D_FD_203654 | JGI IMG/M metagenome (GOLD analysis project Ga0326513, IMG submission 203654) | Bovine rumen microbial communities from UC Davis, California, United States - 2_2465_0518 | ecosystem: Host-associated > Mammals > Digestive system > Stomach > Rumen | place: USA... | reverse complement strand
TACTGATTGTTAAGTCTTTTGCTCCAGTTCTTCCCGTTGTCAGCGTTAAACTATTCCCGTTTAATTCTTTCAAATACACATGATATGTCTTTGCTCCGTTTTTTTCTTCGTCAAGATACAAAGTAAATGTTGATTGCGTTGCGGTACTTCCCATAAAGCCGATTGTATCGTACTTTATTTCATCTTTACTTTGTTCTGTGTCTTGCGGTAGCGTGTACCACATTACACTGTCAGTAGTACGGGGCTTGTTACCTTCTTGAACTTTCCGCATAATTGCTTGTAACTGCCCGTCTAGCGTTGCAAGCGGTTTTCCATACTCGAATTGTAAACCGTATTGCCCATACTGCCATGACTGCGTAACCGATAGTATCTGCACCTTTGCAGAATGTCCACTAAATGCAACAGTAATATAATCACCGACATTGTATTGCTTGCCGTATTCATAAGGACAATGTGCAAGACCGTTTCCGCTTATGCTTATATTCTTGTTATACTGCAAAAGCATACTTTCTGCTTCTGCCTTATATTCCGCTTCTGTGGTCAATTCTGTTTTATTGTCGAAAACCTCAAATCTATCTAAGCCTGTAGCACCATCAATTTCACCCTCGTATATATCTTGCTCTCCGTTTTGTCCTTTTCCACCGACATAGACGCAAGACGCATAACTGTCGCTACTATCTGTATACGATCCGTCTGCAAGGCTATCCATATCGGGTGAAAATCGAACATTGTTACTCCTGTCTTGTCCAGTGTATACAACAAGGTTCAAACTCTCCCCGTCAAAAATAAACTTCCACCCGATACCCGATTGTGTAGCAATCGTTTTGCATACTTCATACAAATTAGAATACGAAACACTAAGAGCGTAAACACTGCCCTGTGCATTTTCTATTGACGGAATTATATTTGTAATCGGCAAGCGTCTTTTTTCTTCTGCACTCAAACCGCATTGTGCTTCAATAACTCTACGCAAACAAATCTCACCCTTTGCAGTAAGTTCAAAGTTTCCGTTTGCGTTCATGCTCCTAACAATTCTTCTTTTCAAAATGTTTCTTGCGTCATATCCTGTAATCTGTCTTACTTGACTGCCCTTGCCGTCAGAGCCGATACTGTCAGTAATAGAAGTTATTTCATATAGATTTTTGTTTATCTCTAAGAATAACCCACGCTTGAAAATACTTGCATTAGGTAAATTTAAATTGATACTGCAAGTAAAACTTCCACATTCATACAGATTATCTTCTGTGCTTACTTCCATGTAATCGTCAATAATCGCAATCATGCGGAAAGTATTATTTGTGTATTGATAAACTTTTATTTGCGGTTTCTCTTTCATCTGTTATACCCCGATATATCTTTGCTTATATGCAATTCTAGCAGTAGCGTTTCCACCAGTCAATGACAGAATAAAATCATTTTTACCGACTTCAAGCGATAAAGTCATATCGCTATCGGGTGTCAGTCTATCGATTATGTTTTCACCGCTTGCAACAACAAAAGAAAAAACACCATTACCACTAAATAAAACTTCTCTGTCTTTTCCAATTATTGCAGATGTTATGTCATTTCCAAAATTTAAATTATATTGCCAGTGGATAGCGTCTGAACTTATCCATAATTCTCCACCATAGCCAGTTGCCATATATACACCTAACTCTTCTACGAACAACACAAAGTCAGTATTGTACGGACTCTCACCTTGTTCTAATTCATACACTGTATAAGTCTTTCCGTCTTTTGTTTTACTTGTAACGGAAGAACTGCATAGCAACAATTCATCTGTAATTGTATTATAGCAAAATGTACCGCCTACATTAAATTCTTCTTGTGATTTTGTAAATACTTTTCCGTCTGTACTCCAGTAGATTTTAGTTTTTTCGTTGCTAATAACTTCAACAAGAGAATAAACTTTTGCTTTCGGCAAATAAAAACAATTTACACTGTTACTAAATGGATTTTCAAACTCTTCCCATGTATTACCGTCTTCTGTTCTGTATGTAGTACCGCCAGTTATAACAAGAACTTCATTTTCACCGCAAATAAGAAAACCAGTTTCACTCAAAGACAAAACTTCTTCTCTATGTATTGCGTCTGTGCTTTTATAAACTTTAGAACTTTCATATTGAAAATATGTTTTTAGTTTTTCAAAGTAAATTATTGTTTGGTATGGATTATCACCAACCAATTCCGTTTCTGTGAAGTCTATAAAATCTTTAGTAAGTCCTCGTGAGGTAAAGTACATTTCTTTAGTTGGTGCATAGGCAAATATATCCGCACTCTGTACAATCTCCCATGTAATACCGTCACGAGTTCTTGCATAATTCATACCATATATACCAACTGCAAATATATATCCGCTTTCCTCTGAATATGCTTTTAGCGTATACTCACCTACAAGGCTATCATTCCATGTTTGCAAATCTTTACTTGTTACAATATCACTATCAGATACACTAGATTTATTTGCAAAATATAAGCCTAAAGTAGGAACATAAAGTTTTGGAATATATGTAGCGCTACTTGCTACCCATGTAATAGCGTCTTCACTTTCGTAGATAACATTATTGCTATTTTTGCAATAGTATTTACCGTTACAATAAGACGGCACTCCATTTACATTCTGTAAGTCTGTGTCAGTCCAGTTTAATGCGTCAACACTTTTTTTCAGCGTATTATTAAAGATTGCAAAAAAATAACCATTTACAAATACTTCGGGAATAAACTGGACTCCATACTGCAATGTATGCTCTGTGTAGTTTATTCCGTCTGTACTTATATAGATTTTATCTCCACTGCCAGTACTTTCTCTCCCAAAAATAACAAGCCCATTACCGCTTACTAATTTAACGACGGGGGAAGAAAACGCTTCCGCTTGTATATTGCATTTTTCCCAAGTAATTAAGTCGTATGTATAATAGCCGTCTTGCGATATAACCATATTTTTGAAAACGGTTGTTTTCAGTGCATAATCATTTACACTTTTTGGATAACAAATAAAGTTTTTCAAATCTTTGCTTGCTACTATTCCAAATATATACCTATCGCCTAACTTTCCGCTATATTGTGCTAACTGGCCACAATACAGTTTATAGCCTTGTTTTTTTTCAACGATAGTTTTTTTACCGTTATTAGTATTTATTTCCACCTCTCCAGTTAGTGTATTTTTTAACTGTATTTTTTTACCTGTAGTCTGATTTAGTATACTTGTGTTCTCTGAATTAGACGGATATATTTCTGCTACAATCGCACAAGGCACATCGCCCTTATTCTCAATCTCAACAACTTCAACTTGAGAAATAAACACTTGCTCTTCTTCAATATCTTCCCAGTACGGCTCGCAAGCGTTCCATGTTAGTTGTGCCTTTGGTGTTCCTTTTGTGTTACTGTTATGATTTTCAAAAGACGGAATATAAGGCAAGCATTTTATTTGCTTTTTCAAAAAATCATTTTCGTAAATTAAATAGCCCTCTCCTAATTTTGGGTTCATGCTTGCAATGAGTTCTCTTCTTAGCCTGTATCTGCCTTCAAGATTGTTCTTGTCATTCATTGCAAGTGTCACGGACAAACTTCTTTGCTCCAGTAGTGCGTCAATAAATACTGCTCCGTCATTAAATGGCACTTGTTGCGTCTGTACATTCAATTCAGTATTAGAAAAGCCCTCCCATTCTGTAATTCCATAAGGCTCTTTTGTGAGTTCTATTTCTTTTCCGTTTCCGTTTCTCCAAATTAACTTTTGCATTTTTTCACCCCTTAAATTATGCCGTTAAAAGCAAGTTGTCTATTGTACTGCTTTAACTGTTGCAACATTGCAAATGCCGTTGTGTCTTGTGTATTATTGAATGTCACATTGAATACATTACTCTTACTTGCGCCCATGTCTGCCAGTGCGTTCTGCGTATTGCGTGAGTTCAAGACCTGCTCTCCACCGTTAAAGTTTACAAGTTCAGGTCCTTGCTCTCCTACAAGCGTTAAACCTTTTCTTGCGTTATTCGTTCCTGTAGCAAGTGAGTCAATAATTGATATGTACGGTGTAATATCGGGTCGCTCTACTCGCCCCAAATCAATACCGCCTATTGCTATATCACCGACAAACGGAATCCAAATGTGAATTGCGGTAATTGTCTTTATAATCTGACTGATAACATTGAATATGTCTGCAAGGGCAATTCCGATAGCACCCAAGACACCTACAACAACTTTTCCCGCAACCCTTACTGGCTCTCCTACTGCTTTAAGCACATTTACAATTCCCTCAAATGTGTACTTCACCACATCTGCAATCGACTGGAATAGAGCACCAAAAATTGCCTTTATCGTTTCGCACAACGGTTTCAAAATCGTCACTACTGCTTCGGCAATTCCTTTCAAGCCATTAACAAGACCTTGTACAATGTTACCGCCAAAACCCTCAAATACTGTTGACGGTGAATGAATGCCAAACAGTTCCTTGAACGCTTCAATAAAGCCGGTAAAGATGTCGCATATAACTTGCCACCAGTTTATTTTGAAAAATGACTCGACTAATGCTTTTACGATTGCAACTACTAACTTTGGAATAAGTTTAACGATTGCAAAAATAATCTTCATAATCAATCCAGGCAACATTCCAATTAACTGTGGTAGTAATTCAGTAAAGACCGCTTCAATCAATGCAACGAGAACTTCTATTGTTGCGTCTAAAACTTCATCGCTAAATAAAACATTCAGTATTGCTTCTACAAGTTTTAGCACAAGTTTAATAATCGGCTTAATCATTCTTGCAAGTGTCTTGCTTGCACTAACAATACTTTCTGTCAGTGCTTGTATAAAATCGGGCATACCGTCAATTAAACTTTGTACAAGCGTGTCGATATTTTCAACGATTGCTTTTTCAAGTCCTTTCTGAATTGCAAGCACTGCATCAAGTAAAGTTTTCCAACCACCGTTTGAAATAAAATCACTTATGCCTTGCACTAAAGATTGTATCATTACTACAAGTGTATCTGCTATTTTACTTCCACGACTGGCAATAGCATTTACAATCTGAACAAAAACTTTGCTTGCACTTTGTACAAGCGTCTGAATAATTGACGGCAATCTGTCTAAGATTGCTCCAAACAGATTTATAATAGCATTAAGTAATTGCGGGGCTTGCTCTATTACAGATTGTGCCATATCTGAAATAAAGTTACCTATGTTTTTGAAGTTCGCATTGTTTACAACCTGGGAGATTGTTTTTGCAATCGACTTCATAACAGTAGCAATGTACTTTGGCAACTTTGGCAAGGTTTCTACAAAGAATGTCAAAATCTTATCTTCAAGCACAAGAAGATTGTCTATTGCTTCATCTGCATTGAAGTCAAGCAACTTTGTAAAGCCACCTTTCATTGCACTAAATGCGGTTTTAACAAACTTCCCGATAGTAGAAAATACTTTTGAAATTACAGTGCCTATGTTTTTGAAAACATTTATTGTTGCGGTAGAAAAGTTTTTTACCGCTTGCAACATCTTTACAAACTTGTTTTCGTTTTCTTTTATTTCTTTGTTGTTCAAATTGGCAAGCGTTGTAATTCTCTTTTTTTGCTCTCCACTTTCCATGCTTGCAATTTCTGTATCGTAGTACTGAATAATTGCAAGTCGCTCTTGCTCTGCGGTTTCTGTATCTTTAACGCTTGCAAGTGCGTTCTGTTTTTCTTTTTCAAGCCGTTGCTTTTTCAATGCAATTATTTCTTGCGTGTATTTTTCTGTTATCGCTTTTGTCTTTTCTTCTTTTTCTTCTTCACTATCTACATAGTTTGCAATGTATTCTAGTTGCTCGTCTCTTTCAGTTTCAAGAAGTTTTATCTGTTGTTGTAAAAGTTTATCGTTCCATGTTTCGAGATTGCCCACTGCTTGCATTGCACTTTCGTCAATCAATTTAAATGCACTTTCTGCGTCTCCTACTATTTCTGTGTATCCGCTACCTACTGCACCCAGTTCACCTATAATAGCGTCAGCGGTTTTTCCTGTAAGTTCATCTATCTTTGCATTGACTTTAGCAAGTTCTTCTTCAAAGCCCATGCTCTTTGCAAAATCTACACTTTCAATTTTCTTTGCAAGGTTCAGCGTTCCAAGCCCTAGCGTTTTTGCTACATTGTTATATGCTTCAATCAACCTGTTAAACGGCTCAATTAAACCGTTTATCATTCCAAGCACTGCATTAACTACAGTACTTGCTACATCTACAATCGTTTTCCCAAAAAGTAAAAATCCTTTTTTTGCATACTCCCACGCAACTTGCCACCTACCCTCTGCAATGGCAAAAATAAAGCCAAAGGAAGTTTTGAACGCTTCAAGCATATTGCCCAGTATTTTATGTATACCCTCGTAAACATTCTGTAGCGTTTTTGCAATGCCGTTAAAAATAGCGTTGTATTTTTTTTGAAAAGCGACAAAGTTTTCTACAAGTATTTTTATCGTTTGCCCAATAAAACTAAATACTTCTCCAAAGATATTTCCGATAGGTCTAACAATCGGGTCAATGAATGAAACAAATTGCCTTACACTGTCAATTATATCTCTGAATACATTATCTATGCCGATACCAAAACCGCTAAATGTTCCCTTGAGTGCGTTCTGTAATTCCTTAATTGCGTCTGCACTTGTTCTGCTTGCTTCGTCTGTTCTCGCTAATGCACCGCCCGCATTTTCTAACATCTTTGCAAACTCGTCCGCACTGGTACTACTATCACGCAAGACTTTAACCATTTCAGCACCACTTCTAGCGCCAAATGTTTCTACTGCTATCTGTAGTGCTTCCGTTTCTGTCGTGGCCGTCTGTATCTGTTTTGTTATTTCAGCAAATGCACTTTCTGCGTCAAGCCCTTGCCTTGCAAAGTTAGCAAGTGCAGTCTTCATTCCTGTAAGTGCTACACTCGTATCAATTCCGCTTTTTGACAATGCGGATAAAAAGCCGATTGCTTTTGTAGTAGACATTCCAAACTGGCTAAAGGTTGCCTGCCCAGTTTTCAATCCGCTCATTAAGACCGATACACTAGCACCACTTGCTTGTGACGCTACTAATAACTGGTCTAACAATGGGTTTACTTCTTCAACAGACAAACCCCATTTATTGACTACATCTGCAACGCCATTGATTGCTTCTTTTGCTCCTGTTCCAGTTACATCGCTAAAGTCGTCAAATTGTTTTGTTAAGTCTTTCAGCGTTTCACCAGTTGCGCCAAATCGTGTATTCAAGTCAGCAATCATTGTACCGACTGTCTTAACATCTGAAGACACACCGTCTACAAGTGCGTCATTCATTGTTGCGGATAAACTTCTTAAATCTTCACCGATTGCCCCAGTGCCTTTTGCAATTTCACTTGTTGCGCTTGCCATTTCTGCACCAAGTTTTCCCAGTGCTACCGTTACTGCAATAACAGAAGTTGCCATTGCCGTAAATTGAGGTGTGAGTTTTCCTAATGTGCTAGATATTTTTCCAGTAACACCTTGAAAACTTTTGAATGTGTTACCAAACTTTTCAAGACCGTCTTGTACTTTTTTTATTGTATTGTCAAAACCGCTACTGTCTGCGGTTATAACTGCGTTAATACTGTAATTGTCTGCCATACTCCCCACTTCCTTACATCAACAAGGCATTTAACCTTGTCGGGTCTATCGGTACATCTCGCCCCGCAATAGGTGCGTTATTGTCAGCCACTTCATACTTATCGGGGTTCTTTCCCCATACATAACAAGCAATATATATTGCTAAGTTTTTCTGTTTTACTTTTTCAATTCGTTTTTTTTCTTCAAGTATCGCAATCAATTTTTTGGGTGTGCAATTCCAAAACCATTCCTCACTCATACCCATTAACAGACATTCCGTTAATAAGTATGAGTATGGAAAATCTTTTATTTCTTCGGTGCTACCGTTTTTTTTTCGGCTACTGGCATTGCATTGCTTAATGCTCTGTTGAATACATCGCTAATCAATTCAATGTCTTTCAGCGAGTAATCATCAAGCACATCTTCTTCACTAACGCCTTCTTTATCAAGAAGTGCTAAATAAAGTAAGTGTGGCAAATACTTGAACGGTCGCTCTTGTATCTGCTCTTGCATTTTGACAAAGTTTTTTACTCCGCCATATTCTTCTTCAAGTTTTGCCCATGCGGAAAAAGTAAACTTAATCTCACGCTCTTTGCCGTGAATTTTCAAAGTCACTTTTTCGTCAACTACATCTTTCTGTTCCATTTTTTACTCCTTAAAAAAAAATCTCTGAATAGCAGTATATACCATTCAGAGATTAAAGGCAACTTTACAACAAATACTTACAGGCTAGTATCTGTCATAGGTGTTGCACCTACACCATAATTGTCTTTCAGCCCGCTTGTTACGGTTACTGCACTTGCACTCTCTGCACCGCTTGCGGGTTTGAATGTGATTGTAGCAGTATCACTTGATACTTCAAGTGTTCCGTCAACTGCGGATCCGTTAGCGCCAACAATAATAATTGTCTCACCAAGTTTTGCACTTGCGGGAGCAAATACAATGCTTGCACCGCTTGCTTTTGTTCCTGTCAAAACTACATTGCTACCGCTTGCGCTTGCCGATACAGTCAGTGCACTTGTATCTGTTACGGTTTCAACAACTGGTGCGTTGAACCAGTTTGCCTTTACGCTTGCGGGTACTGTTGCGTCATCTGTACGGATATGAGTACAAATTGTTCCGCTGTCTTGTCCTTGTGGCACATACTGTGTCTGTACAAATTGTGCAGTAACAGAAATATGCCCAAAGTTAAGGCTATCTGTTTTTGTTTCTCCACCAGTTTCGGGGACAGAGAATTTTCCTTTTGCATACCAAAAATACTGGTAGCGGTTGTTTCCGTTTGCGTCTTTACCCGCAAGCCATACACGGAAGCCAATAGCATAGTCGCTAGACTGGTCAAGAGGGGTTTCAACGGTAATACCGTTTACTTTTTTCTGTCCAAGCATTTCTGCGAGAATGTCTACATCAACATCAATCATCTCCAGTGAAAGTTCTGTGTTTCCACGATTGCTTGCACTAAAGAATGGTCCGTTGTCAGCAAAGTCTACTGCTACATCGCTGTTAGGGTTTACGGTTGCATTTACTGCGCCTTTCAGTGCTCGTACTGCTCCATAAGTAATTCCGTCAGCGGTATCGCTTAATACTTTTGCAATGACAACATTGTCAAGTCCGATTTTCGGTGCTTCGTTTGCCATTTTTCTTTCTCCTTATAAGGTCATTTTTATTTTATGCGTGAAAAAACTCACGCTTAAAATCTAGTACTCTATGGCGGATATTATCGTCAACATCTGCCGTGTCATTATTCCCAGTCATTGCCCAGTAATCACTTCTCATTACTGAATGAACAATCTCTGCAATGTCTTCACATTTTGCAAAGCCTTTTACCATTTTAGAAAAAATATGTATTCTACACTGTACACTCTCTGCATCGGGTAAATTGTCATTAAACTCTTCATCGCTTGCATTTACATCTTCAATAATCACGCAAGGAAAAGTTTTTACTTCGTTAGGGTAACTAGATACAATTCCGTTACTTCCTACTACATCAACAAGGTCAGTACTTCCAGTCAGCAAGGCATAAAGATATTTTTTTACATTCATTTTTTCAAAATCTCCTTGCTTGCCTTTGCAATAAAATCTTGACACTTAATCAAAGCAGTACTTAGCCACGGTCTAGGCTTCATCTTGCTTGTACCAAATTCCAAAAACTTTGGATATTCAGGTGTCATTATAATGCTTCCCACATATCCAACTACTTTTCCATTCTCTGTATTCAAAGAATGTGTAATACTTCTCATAAGCGCTCCAGTATCGGGTGCGGGCGGTTCTCCCTCGATACTAGGGTGGTGCTTTTTCTTGCCATAACTTACCGCAAAATTAACTGGGCTATCTCTCATTATCGTTTTTGCAGTTCGTTCTATTTCTTGACAAGATACTTGCACAAACTTTTCTGCATTCTTTTCTGCGTCTTCTGTTTTCTTTTGTAACGCTTTTTGAAAAGCCGTTACATCTTTGAAAAAATTATCTTTCATTTTCCACTGGCACTAAAAGACACTCACCATGTCTGCTCCAAGCATTGCACGGCATGACTGTATACATATCTTCACTTTGCGTAAAGTTAGATTGCACTTTTGCCCTTGCTCCAGTCTTAACGCTTGAATGTAGACCGTTGTACAAAAACAATTTTACATTGCCTTTGCTCTCGCTTATTCCGTACAACTTCATTTCATCTTGCGTCAGCGTATGCGGTTGTACATCTCCGATTATAGTTTCTACTTCTGTGTACTCGCTTACCGTATCGCCCATATCGTCTATACTTGCGACTTCTTCATATATTGTAACTTTTGCATTTTTGAAAATTACCATATCACGCAAGCCCTACATAGACATATTTTGCAAGTGCTTTTTTTGCACTTTCCGACAAGTCAGTACTACAAGCACTATCTCCGTATGTATCGCTTATGTGCCCCTCTGTATGTGACTTCAAGCCAATAGCACCCGATACTTCATAATTATAGCGCATACAAACAAGGTCAATGCAAACCGCTACAATGTCGTAAGGCAATGAATTGTCTGCCCCTTCTTCATACTCGCTATCATTGGGCAAGTAGTAGCCTGCTACATAATCAACCGCAATCTCGTACACCCCAGCAACTACATCATGGGTAAAGCCCCTTGTGTACTCATTGCCAGTCCAACCGATACCACGATACAATCTACCCCACCGCATATATTCCGGAAGTAATTCATAATCGTGAATTATTGCACCTTTCATTTCAACCTTGCTTACTTCTTGCAAGGGAAAATGATTTAACTGCAACAACTGCAAATTATTGACTGCATGAAGTTCTGCCTTATACTCTTGCCTTGCAAGTGAGTAACCAATGTACCCAACAATCCTAGCACTTACCGCTTTAATCAGCATGAGAAGTTTTTCGTCTTGCGTTGTGTCTTCTTCACTTATGCCAAGCATTGTTTTTACTTGCGACAATGTACAAAGCAGTTCCATGTTTTCACCTTACGCTACGGGGTCTGTATAACAATCTCCCAGTGCTACTACTGCACCAGTAGAAGTTATAACTTTCAGATATGCTTTTGCACCGCTAATGTCGATATTGTTGTTGCCGTCAACTAAGTCAGCATAATCAACAAATGTTCCTGTACTTGCGTCTGCGGTCTGTAATTTTCCCGCTCCGTCTGCAAGAATAAGAGCAGTAGAAGCACCGTTTTTTGCAAATGCGGTTTTCCCGTCTGCAATCAATTTAACCTGTTCAAGAAGTTTTGAGCGTGTCATTTTTTTCTCCTTTTCAATTTCGGGTGGGTTTCCCCACCCTTAAAAATTACTGCTCTGCAAATGTTCCCTTGATAAATGCCTTCGGCTGTCTGCAAGCAAAATCGCATTCAGTAATAAGGCGTACCAGTGTAAGGTCACGGTCAAATGCAGAGATAATCTGTCCGTTAGCGGTAAATGTACCTTCACGGCTAATTTCAATCTGCAAGTCACGGCTTACACCAAACATCATTTCTGCAAAGTCACCAAGCCAAAATTCTGCAAATGCAGATGCGCCACCAGTAGCGGGTGTGTACTTCACTGTACTTGATGAATGGAATTCATAACCACGCAATTTGCCTGTAGTTGCCATTTCGTTAGACCATGCAAACGGACCACTTGAGAATGCCTTGTTGCGTATCCAACTTTCTCCCATAGGGTTCAAGAGCCAGTGCACATTCTCCATTCTTACATTAGCAAGTTCAAGCAATGCTACGAGGTCGTTAGGTGTAGTAAGCCCAAATGCAGTAGTTGCACTGCCAGCGGTCTGTACACCGTTAGTATGAGCAAGTCCAAGAGGAGTGTACTCTGTGCCAGTACCGTTTAACATTGCTTCGTCAAGTGCAATTCGTGCCTTGCGCATTAAGTCTTCTGCAATCCAACCTTCAAGGTTCACACCGCTTTCACGGATGAGCGTATTAGAAATTGCAGTCTTTGCACAAAGTTTCTTTGCACGCATATTGACTTCACCAAATGTGGGTTGTGTAGTTCCGTTCTTTGGTGTTTCACCTACCCATGATACTGCACTTGTTTCGTCCATGCGTGGAATAGACAAGTTACCGTGTACCAGTGGCACTTTGCGGATATTGAGTTTATCAATCAAAGTATTTGCCACAAGTGCGTCAATGTATTCCCCACTAAAAGCAAGAGGAACAGTAAAGCCACCCTCGCTAGGTGTGCCAGCGTTCAGTTCTTTCTTTGTGGAAAGAACATTGTGCAGTGCCTTAGAGTATGGGAAGTCTTTCTTTGCCTGTTCAAGAATGTCCTCAGATGATAACTGATTGACATTGTTAACACCCTTTGCACCCATTGCAGAAGTTGCACAAGCAATCATCTGATTAACAATAGATACGGGTGTTTCTACAACAAGCGATTTTTCACCACCCTTTACTGCATTTGCAAATGCTTCAAGGTACTTAACATTGTCTGCCTTGTCCTTGCTTGCTTTTGCTTCAATTTCTTTAAATGCCTTTGCTACTGATTCATCAATCTGTGATTGTGAAACACCAGCACTCAACTGTTTTTGCAATTCGTCTTTGACTGCCTTGCACTGATTAGCAGAGCGCTCATCAATGATACGCTCTAAATCTGCCATCTCCATTTTCATTTTTTCGGTTCTCCCTTAATTTATTTTTTTTGTGGTACTTCCACTTTTATTTTTACGCTCGTTTCTTCCGTGCGTTTTTTCAAAATGTAAACCGCTAGAAAATAACTAGCGGTCACTCGCTTATGCTTTAACAAACTGTGAACAGACTTCACAAATTGCCGTTGCACCAATTCCGATAGACGCATTGATAGCAACTGAATAAGCGGGGTTGATAAATGTAACTACTGCAATAGCAATAGTTGACAAGCCACCTACAATGCCAACAATTAAGTTGTAAACTTTCTTTGACATATATCTTCTCCTTTGCGCTTTATACTAACGCATAATTTTTGAATTGTCAAAAATCACAATTCTACTTCGTGACTAATACAATCAAAGTCTATTGTCTTTTCGTCTTCGTCATCGGTCACTTCATCTTCAACATCGTCAAGTTCTGAAAGTAAAGTGTTCATCGTCTGTACAATCTTCTTCAAGTCATTTCTGCACTTCTCGATTTCGTCACCACATGACTTGATAGCGTCTAATACTTTTCTTGTTTCACCCGATATTCTTCGTCCGTCTTTTTCATTTGTAAAAAAATCTTTTACAACAGAATTATCAAGCCCAAAACTTTTCACTGCCTGTGCAATAGCGTCTTGATTTGCTGGCACTGCAACAGCGGAAAACTCCAGTAATTCCCATTTCGTTATGTCATAGCCCTCTTTTGTTTCCGTCCATTCAAGCGGAATAAAACCAACAGATACGGCATTGAGCATACCAGTTTTGTAACAATGATATGTGAAGTCTACCAGTTTTGCTTTTTCGCTTGCTTGTGTCGGGTCTGTTGATAATTCTTCAACAGTCGGAAAATAAACAATCGCTTTTACTTCGTCACCCTCAACCCAAAACTTCGTGACTTTACCGAGCGGAAATTCTCTTGAATTGTGGAATGACAAGAAGACCGGGTTCTTCATATAATTCGTGAAGTCACAACCGCTAGCCCGCAGAATGTCACCGTCACGGTCTTGTACTTCTTTACTAATTGTGAACAGTACGGACCGCTCTCCAATATCTTCTGCTTTTATACTTAAATCTTTTTTTGCCGTTTTTCCTTTTTCGATTTTCATTTTTCTTTCTCCTATAATTTTCTTGTCATTATTTTCAAACAGATTTTTAACCTGTCAAAAAAACTCATTCTGTCAAACAAGTCAAAAACACTTTTTACAGTGTCACTTTGCATTGCTCTTAACTCTCTGCGCATTTTTTTTGCTGTTTTCTCATTCATATATTTATGCTCCAAAAGTTACAAATGGTGCTATTGTACATCTGCAATTACAAACTTGTTCAGCGGGTGCACTTGCGTCCCCCGCATATTCAAGATACGCTACATCGGTTTCGCTTGTTGCTGGTATTTCAAACTTGTCTGTAATTGGTACTACAGTACCGTCAATCAAAGAATGCGCTTCCCTCGTTCTATCGTCTTGTACTGCAATCCATTCTTTCATCTGCACATTTTCTGTCTTGTATAATTCAAGACTACCTGCATTGATTGTAGTGCAACTTTCAGTCCTTGCAATCAATAAAGCCCTTGCGGTTTTATCTTGCGCAAAGGTATCGTCTACAACTTCAAGCAATCGTTTCTTTTGCTCTTGAATACTGGCTCCGTCTTCTATTGCCTCTGACAAAACTTTCCGCAATTTCTTTTTGGTCGTTTCGTTTATGTCTGTAGCAAGGTCTAAGCCGTAGTTGTCAATCCAAAGATTAAACGCTCTACGAACTTCTTCACTTATTGCCTTGCAATCTTTTTTGTTTAACAATTCAGCACCATGTTCAGCACCGACTGTTAAGCCATTGAAAAAAGCACTCGCAAGCGTATGCTTTAACGCTTCGTTCATTTTGTTGTCGTAAATGGTTTCGATTGCAGTCCCTACATCTTTATTTTTTTCTACTGCGTCACTTACTGCTTTCTTGCAAAGTTCATTCTGTTTGTCAAATGCTTTTTGCATTGCTTTAACAAATGGCGCTTCAATCGCTCTAGCCCTTGCGTCGAACACTTTCCATGTTTTTACTCTGCGCTCTTTGTCTGCGTCACTTGTCAACATTCGATACTTTTTTACATACTCTTTTTTTATTTGCTCGTATTCGTCAAGCGACAATTCAACTTCGGTTTCTTCTTCGGGCAGTTCTACTGGCTCTTGCGGTTCAGTGTCGGGCAATTCAATAGGCTCTGAATTATAAGGCACTTCTACTTGACTGAATGAGCGTAAATAAACATCTCCACCCTTTTCGTCTATCTCATAGCCCATTGCTCTACGCCAGTCATTTACCGTCAATGTTCCATTACGCAAGCCACTATCTGCTATTTGTAGTTTCTGCTGTATGTCTTCTTCGATTGTGTTTTCATGGTGAAGTATAAGCGTCTTTTCCTTGTCGTACTCTTCCCAAAGTAATTGCGTATTCATTACACGCTCATACATTCTTAGATAGTCAGCAAGAACATTTTTATTCAGCAAATAAAATGCGCTGTCTATTGTACTACGGTTACTGCTTTCAAGTATTCCGACAATTTCGGGCGGTATGTGGAATTGTTGCAAGGCACTATCACGCAAAAAGCGTCTACTTTCTACAAAGTCCAATTCTTGTGGAGATTGTGATATCTTCTCAAACTTGCTACCTTCCCCAGTTAAAACCATAGGTTCTTTTGCGTGGCGATATCCTGCCATTTTTTGTAGCCATGATTTTTTTATTTGGTCAGCGGTTTCTTTGTTTCCTTGTGGTGCGTAAATAATCGCACTAGGGGTTGCGTCATTGAAAAAAAGATTTTTTGCGTATTTGCTTGCATACTCGTCTGATTGTATTTCGTCTCCGATAGTTTCAGCACTACCATGACCACGACCAAAGGGGTCAAGCAAGTTTACATCTTTGAAGTAAATTACATCTTCGTTAGGCACTTTTATAGCGTTTCCGCCCAGTGTGCCATAAGGATATATTTCCCAGTAGTTGTTTTGTGTTGTTGGTGTGCTTACTACCCATGACGGAGATAAAGGGGACAATGATATTACTTTACCTTTTGGGTCTCTTATTTTCAAAAGGTATGCTTCACCGACTAAAGCGTAACAAGCAAAGACAAAATACTTGACGCTCCACCCTGTCAATTCCCTAAAGTTAGGGCAAGGGTTTTCAAGTAAGTCGTAAATCTCATGCTCTTCGATTATTTCAGCATTGTTTTTATTTTTACGAAAATCTTTTTTATTGTACAGATACAATTCTGTACTTGCGCATTTATTTGCAATTATGCGCACCCCGTCTAGTCGTGGGTTAGTGTGATACAGTGCAAGCAAGTCACGGCTTGCCATGCTCGGTGGGTTAGACCATGTTTTTTTTATAAGCCTTTTGATACTTTCAATAGCATTAGACATTCAAGGTACTTCCTTTATGCTTGTTTTCATTTCATAATACACAAGGGAAAAAGAATTGTCAAACTTCTCTAAAATCATATTGCGGATATAAAACAAGAATAAGTGCTTTTTTCAAAGAGTAAACTGGATTACTTCTTGTTATCGGGGACTTCACATCTTCAATCACTTGCAAGCCGTTTTCTTTATACACAAAATCTGCAATGTAATACCGTGCTCTTTTGTTTTTATTTTTTTTCGGTACAATTTCAAAACGAACTTGCAAAGATAATTCTGTAATAAGCCCCGCACGCTCCAGTAGTTTAAGTTCAGCATATCGCTTGCACTCTTTTTTACTGTCAAACTTTATGCCGTCATAAACTACTTTTACATTGTGATACTTATTTTTGAATTGCATTTTTTATGTCTGTTTTACTTCCAGTCGGTTTTCTTTTTTCTGCATCGGGAACAAAGACAATTCCGCAAAACTCATTACGGTAAAGATATCCGCTAGGGACTTTCACAATCTCATAGCCTGTAGCACTGTCAACGATTGCCCCGTCTCCCACTTTCAACTCTGCAATCATTTCTTCAAGATTTTCTTGTGGCTGCCTGATTCTTTTTCGTTCGTACATTTTACCCCCCTTTAGTACAACATCGGTTTATTTATTTTCGGCTCATAAAAGAGCATAAGCACGCTATCTGCATAGTCGCAAGACTTGCCATTGTTTCTGCTCTTGTAACTGTCCTTGCTTTCAACTTGTCTTCTAGCCTTGTGGTCGTAACTGTAACGCCTGTCGGTCAATTCGTGGAACAGTCTATCATTATTCAATAGCGATACTTCGTTAATCGGGAATGTACACCACATCTCACTAGGCAAGTCAGCAAACTTGTCTGTATCTTGTGGCCTGCTCCCAAAGTTAATTCCGATAACATTAGTATAGCCCCTAGACTTCATTATGTCTACAACTCCACCGCCCACACCAGTTTCGTCTACTTTTATTTTTATGCTCCTGTTATTATCTGCACACAATTCCAGTGCGTCACATATTTCTACAAGGCTTTTATTTTTCAATTCTTTCAGTTCAATAAGACGCAAGCCTTTGCGTTTTGAAATTACTGTGCTATCACTTCCGTATCTCGCTACATCTACAGCAATTTGAATATCTCCAGTACTGTCTACATCTCTATTCATTGCTTCGTGTACTGCGTTGCGTGACATTATTGCATTGTCTGCTTGCGATAAATATTCACCTTCCCATATATGTCTTGCCATATCGGCATTATACGCATAATCTGCTTCTCGCTCTTTCAGCAATCGCTCTGTTATAAATGGGTTATCATTCCAATTACAAGCAACAGCAATACAACCTTGTCTTAATTTCAAAATCTCAATAGCGTCTTCCTCTGTATTAGGATTATAGCAAGCCCATATCTCTGCACCGTCTTTTCGTATCGTTGGTAGTAACATCTGTAGACTTTCAAGGCTTATACTTTGTGCTTCCTCTATCCATGCAATATCGTAACCTTCAAGAGACTTAATTGCGTTACTTGCTCGCAAGTCTTTCAAGCCACGAAAAATAACACGGCTACCGTTTACATTTTCAAGCGTATCTTTTTTAATAACCCAGCCTTTCAAGTTTAATCTTTCGATTGTTTCTACAAGCAATTTATAACTGCTATCTTCTAGCGATTTTTGTATTTCACGACAACAAAGAAGATTGTGTTTTTCTGCCGTTAATTTCTGTGATAACAGGCTTGCAAAACTCCACGATTTACCCGACCCCCTGCCCCCTGCCGTTATTTTATACGGAGCGGGTTGTCTAAAGACTTCCAAACAAGGAACTACTTGCGATTGATATAACCACAAATATCTTTTCTGTTTTTCGGGTGTAAGTTTTAAAAACTGCTCTTTTGTAATTTTTGGAATTAAAGGCTTTGCCAAGTTTTCCATTTTATCGCCCTTCCGTGAACAGTTCTATGAACTCCAGCTTTCAACCATATCAATTCTTCTTCACCTTTAATGCAGAATGAACTATATTGTTCCCGATAATAAACCTTGTGCTTTGCAGATAATATTTCCCGATTTTCTTCCCTGTATTTTTTATAATGTTCTTTATGGGTTGAATAATATATTCGCCCTTTTCGTATTATTTCTTCTCGGTGTTCTGTTTTATAGATTTTTGCTTTTTGCTTCAGTTCTTCAAGATGTGTTTTTCTATACCACATTTTATATTCGCGTACTTGTTTTTTGTGTGTTGCGTCATACAGTCTTTTATCTGCATTTCTGCATTCTTTACAAGCGTATTTCAACCCGTCTTTTGTGCTTTTACATTTTCCAAATGCTTCCAACGGCAATTCTTTTTTACATCTGCAACAAACTTTTGTTTCCATTTTCAAATCTCCTTTAATTTGCTTTCCTAAAAATAAATTGTGGCAGGCGATAAGGATTTCGCTTTTCGGGAGCTACCCTATCCACAATTTCATTATACACTATTTCATCAATTCTTCAAAGGCTTTTAATCTATCTTCTTGCGTTTCCAGTTTCGCATTTATGCTTCCTGTCATCTGTACTTTACTGCCTTCTGTTGCTTCTCGTATCTCTTTCATCATTGCTACAGATGAGGCGTCACCCCGAGAGAGTATTTTTCCTACGACTTGCGCAAGGATTTTTTCACCACTCATTTTTTTTATTCCGCTTTCTGTTTTTATATCGTGTTTTTTTTCGAGGAACTCTGCATATATCTGCGACATTAAAACTTTCTTAGCGTGATTTTCTTTTCTTTTTTGTGCGGATTTTAATTGTCTTTCCCTTGCGTTTTCGGGTGTACAAGGGTTTAAGTTCTGTGGATTAGGTTTACCCATACTATCTCCTTGTTATCTCTTTGCTACTCCAAACAACCGCTAGTAATCGGCTTTCCATTTTCCTTTGCCCATTTTGTGTATCTTCTGCGGATAACATCACAATATCTTTCATCAAGTTCCATAATTCGACACTTTCTGTTATTCTTTTCACAAGCAATCAATGTTGAACCACTACCGCCAAAGAAATCTAATACAATATCACCTTCTTTGCTTGAATTCTTTATTGCCCTTTCGGGAACTGCAACAGGTTTTTGTGTCGGATGTAGTTTATTATCCCTGTCTTTTTCAATATCCCATACTGTGCATTCTGTGGTTGAACCAACGAAGTTCAACTTATGCCCCTTTCTCTTTGCATAAATGCAAGGTTCATATTTATTCTTGTAATGGCTATTCATATCTGCATAGCCTGTGTTTATTTTATTCCAAGCAATTATTGCATTTAATTCAATGTTGTTATCGTGTAAAGGCTTAAACAGTTCATAAGAATTTTTTGTTGCGTAGAAGATATATATTGCACCATCTTCAATAACTTCATTCAGTAAAGGTATAAACTTTTCGTATATGTCTACATCGTCATTTTGTAACATTTCCCTTTTGTGATTTACATTAATTTTGTTTCCGTGTATTACTCCGCCTGTATAAGAAACTCCATAAGGCGGGTCGGTAAATACCATATCGGCTTTATCTCCGCCCATAAGCCTTGCTACATCTTCTGCATCTGTACTATCGCCACACATCAAGATTGAATTGCCTAGTTCGTACATTTCACCACGCTTTGAAACAGGCTCGCTTTTTTCGTCAACTTCGGGTGCTTCATCATCACCTTCCGTTTCCTGCGGTTCTTCTGCGTCTGTAAAATCTATTACAGTATCGGGCAAGGCTATTTCATCAAAGTTCAAATCAATATCTTCTGCAAACTCCAATACGCTTTCTTTGGTCATTTTGCCGTATTGTGAATTAAGACGTAAGAGTTTTTGTTTTGCTTCTTTTTTGTCTTTTGCCTGTATATAGACTACTGGCAATGGTGGAATAATATAGCCGTCTTTTTGCATTTTGCAAAGCGTAGCAAAGCGCCCATGACCATCAAGCAAATAATTTTTATCTGCTTTCCAACAAAAAAGCGGAAAAGAAAAACCGTATTTGATAATTGACAATTTTATTTTGTCAAAGTCTATATCAGTTCTGCTTTTTAATCCGCCTTGCATTTCTGTAAGTTCAGCAAGTTCTAGAGTATCTTTTGTTTCACACTTAATGCTAATTGTTTTTATTTCACGCATTTTTTTTCAAGCCCTAAAACAATAAAATCTTCTACAAGTTGAGAATATGACAAGCCACATTCTTCGGCCGTGCTCTTAATTCTTTGCGCAATGGCTGGACTTATTGTGAATGATACAGTGATTTTTTTTTCTTCCACTGGTAATTTTTTTCTTCCCATTTTTTTCGCTCCTAATATAACTATGATTATTTTACAACAATAATTTTTTATTGTCAATAAATTATATTTTTATTCTCTTATTTCATTCTTTTATCTCCAATAAAAACATTTCTTTTAGTATTTCTTCTGTTACACCATTTTTATATTTTTCTTTTATTGCCTTTATTTTTTCGGGACTATTTTTATATTCCAACCCCGAAAACCTTTCATTGTTTTTTCGCTTTTTTCTAGGCAATAAACCTTTTCTAATACGGTATATGTACTGGTCTTTTGTTAAGCCTAATTTTTCATAGATTTTCATTTGTTTGCTTGTGCCTGTATCAATTCCCTTGCTTCTTTTGCTTTTGTTTTATATCCAATTTTAGTTAAGGTTGTTCCGCTTGCTTTACAGATATTTTTTATAAACATTTCGTTTGTTTCAATCCGCTTCACAAGTTCTGTACAAGCGATATATGGTGAAGTCCATTTATTTACAAGCATTAAGATTTTAGTTTCTGTTTTTGCATTTTCTTCTTTTGCAGAATAATCATTTATAATTTCTTTAAGCGAACAAAAAGCCTTTCCCGTTTCTTGTATTAAATCCTCAATCTCCATAAATAATTTCACACCTTCATATTCTTTTCTTGTAATACTTATTCCTGCCAATTCTATAAATCTTATGTATTGATTCTCTTTCATTTTTCTTTTTTCTCCTTAAGTTCTGCCATCTATTCCTCCTTTGGAAGTGCAATTTCTTTCCAAGCGATTTCATAGTCATTAAATAAAACACTATCTATATCCCATTCGCCAAAATCAATCCAGCTTTCACATAATTGTCCTAACCATAATTGATTATCAATACACCATAAAACTTCTTTCCTTAATGGAGGTTTTTCAGTTTTTAAATTATGCCATTCATTAGCCTTGTTATAGCCGAACTCTGCACCTTCTTGAAAACCGTTCTCGTACCCACAGACTTCACCGTTATTAAATCCTTCATCTCGTGCGAGGTCTTCATCATTGTCGTAAACACCCAATGTTTGTTTTTCTTCAAGTTTTCTTGCTCTTTCTTCTGCTTCTTTCTCAAACATATTTACTCCTC
>Ga0326513_10001159_pt1 | contig 21420 bp, 17 predicted proteins | sample 2_2465_0518_D_FD_203654 | JGI IMG/M metagenome (GOLD analysis project Ga0326513, IMG submission 203654) | Bovine rumen microbial communities from UC Davis, California, United States - 2_2465_0518 | ecosystem: Host-associated > Mammals > Digestive system > Stomach > Rumen | place: USA... | reverse complement strand
AAATCGAAGGGCAACAACCAGGCCAAACCCGTAGAACCCATTATCGCCTACCGGGATATTTGGAGCAAGATGCAGCTCTTTGCCGACATGCTGGGCGAGTACCTGAAGGGGAACTAAGAGCTAAGAACTAAGAACTGAGAACTAAGAGCTAAGAACTTGCTAACGCAGGGACGCAAGAGGTAAGGGCTGAAAAGTGCGGAAATCGGGGGAGAAGGGCAGGTATCGTCACAATGGGGAGGGGGGAAGTTGTATTTTTGCGGTGTGTTTGAAACGCAGCGAGAGGCTACACGTGCAGACTCCCCAAGGCGATATTTGCAGACTCCCCGAGGTGACACGTGCAGGCTCCTCGAGGCGACAAAACAAAGCGAAAAAAATTGTACCCTATTGTTCAACTTCTAAAAACTGATTGTTATGATTCAGATTAAAGCAAAGCAACAGAACGTTTCGTTCGAGAAGAATGTGGAGAAGTTAGCCTACGTGCTCTCCGCCCACTTGTACAACACGCTCGAAGCCGACAAGGTGATCGACGAGGCCGCCAAGCGCTCTGGCATCAGCGCAGGCGTGATCAAGGCTGCCTGGGACGCCGCTGGCGAGGTCATCCGCACCTGGGCCACCGAAGGCCACAACGTGCCCCTGCCGGGCTTGGGCAGCATGCGATTCAGCGTCCGCTCGAAGAGCGTGCAGAACGTCGAGGACGTGAAGACCTCGCTCATCTCTGCCCGTCGCGTCATCTTCACCCCGTCGAAGGAAGTGAAGGACGAACTGCAGGCCACCAAGATTGCCATCACCTGCTACGACAAGGACGGCAACATCGTAAAGCGCGTCACCTCTGCCGACACCAACGACGTGGAGGACTCCGAGGACAACGACAACCAGGGCGGCACCTCGCAGGGCGGTTCTCAGCAGGGCGGTGGCTCTCAGCAAGGCGGTGGCGACGATGAAGGCCCCGCAGGTGGCGAGGGTTAGTCCACAGCAAAGGGGGGATTTTGGCGTCCCCCCTCTTTCTTTTGCTTTTATATTAAGATGCCAGCGCCCAAATGTCGAGCGCAGCCGTTCTTGTGTCCCTGCGTTAGCCAGCTCTCAGCTCATAGCTCTTAGCTCTTAGTTCTTAGTTCTCAGTTCTCAGCTCTCAGTTCTCAGTTCTCAATAGCATCCTTTCCCCTTGGCGGTGGAGAGCGAGTCGAGGTGGAAGTCGTAGATGAGGTTTTTCTCGTCGATGAGCACGAAATGCTTCTTGCCGCCAGTCGAGTCCTTCGGCTCCTCCCATTGTATGTTGACGAAGCGAGTGGAGTCCGTCACCTCAGGCGTTCGCAGGAGGTCGTTTTCGAAATAGTACTGGTAGGCGACCGTGCTGTCACGCATCTCACCCATCACCACGTCGGCATCGTAGCCCGTGACGATAGAGTTGGTCAACTGCATCTGCAGGAGCGGGTAGTCGTAGTCGTTGTAGTAGTTGGTGAAGCGCAAGGCAGCCCCCCTGCCACCGACGAAGGGATAGAACTGCGCTATCGTGCAATGGTCGAAGATGGCCACGCCGCCATAGATGGCCAGACAGTCGTCCTGCGCATTGGATATTTGGCAGTTGAGCAGGCCGATGTAGGCGTTGAGCGACTTGAGCGCCGACCCCTTGCAGTTGTGGATGACGGAGCGCTCCATGTAGAGTCGCTGGTGGTCGGGAGAGACCAGCGCTGAGTCTATCAGAATGCCGTCCTCGGGGTTGCGTATCTCGGTGTTAATGAGTGAATTGTCGAAAGACGATGAATAAAAATGTAGGCCTCGCCACTGGCCACTCACGCGGTCGTAGGGCAGGTAGTCGAACATGTGGTCGAGGCGGTCGCCACGTAGCTGCACATCCTGCGTGACGAGCGTGCCATAGACGTCGATGCCAGCCTTGTCGTGGAAGTAGAGCGAAGCGCCCTGAATGGTCAGCGTGGCCGCGCTGTCAACCCGAATGCCGCCATAGACCACGATGGGTTTGGAGGACGAGATGACCGAGTCGCGACTGACGCGGACGTTGCGCAGTTGGATGGCGTCCCACGCGTATGAATGGAGGCAGACACGCTGCTCCACCCCACTCTCCAAGGTGAAGACCAAGTCGTCCTTGATCAGCTGCGGCTCCTGCATGCCGTTCTCCGGCGCAGTCAGTTCGACGAAGACGCGGATGCTGTCGCCCTTGCGCACTTCCAGGTCGTTGGCTACCGAGCCGAGGGCGTTGTCGAGATAGCTGCCATCCACATTGACGCGAAAGCCCGTCTGGTTGCCCGAGCGCAGTCGCACGCTTTTGAGCCGGATGCCGTCAGAGGCATTGTTGAATACCCAGAAGGTGTAGGTGGACGAGGCTACGGTAGAGAACACGGTGTCCATCTTGACCGTATCGACCGAGAAGGTGAGGCGGGCAGAAGGACTGCTGGTAAACGAGTCGTTGTCGGAGCAGGCGACGAGGGCCGCCAGCAGGGAGAGGAAAAGAAAAATCCGTTTCATCATATACTGACAAAACGGATTATTCTGCAATTTATTGCCTGATTACTTGCCGAAATAGCGCTTCAGCAGGCCAGCGAAGCCAGCACCGTGACGAGCCTCGTCCTTGGCCATCTCGTGGACGGTGTCGTGGATGGCGTCGAAGCCAGCGGCCTTGGCGTTCTTGGCGATGCGGAACTTGTCCTCGCAAGCACCAGCCTCGGCAGCGGCACGCTTCTCCAGATTGGTCTTGGTGTCCCACACGCACTCGCCCAGCAGCTCAGCGAAGCGGCTGGCGTGGTCGGCCTCCTCAAAGGCATAGCGCTTGAAGGCCTCTGCAATCTCGGGATAGCCCTCGCGGTCGGCCTGACGGGCCATCGCCAGATACATGCCCACCTCGCCACACTCGCCATTGAAGTGGTTGCGCAGGTCGTTGATCATCTCCTCGCTCACGCCTTCGGGCTTGCCGTCGCCGATGCGATGGACGGTAGCATAGGTGACCTCGCCCTCGTCCTTCAGTTCAGAGAACTTGGAGGCAGGAGCCTTACAGATGGGGCACTTCTCGGGAGCTGCATCGCCTTCATAGATATATCCACAAACGGCACAGATAAATTTTTTCTTCATAATTGTTTTTTAGTTATCGTTAATAGAGTTAATTGATGTCGCAAAGATACGGATAAAAAACAAATCCCGCAAGTGTTTGCGGGATTTTATTCTGTAATTTATACTTTGTCTTTCTTACCACCTCACTCTTTCCACGTGGCACCCTCGCTGAGAATGAACTTGATGCGGTGCTTCTTGGGTAGCTGTGGCTTGGTCCACTGGCCGCCGAGCAGTCGGATGGTGGTCTCGGCCTTTGCGCTGAGCAGGGCCTTGTCGACGGCTTTCTGCAGGTCGAGCTCGTCGCCGCGTCCCTGATGGTCCACGGTGATGTCGGCATCGAGGCGGCACTTCCGCAGCACGGGCACCTCCTCACAGAGGGCATCGGCCAACAAGCGGGCCACCTGGTGGGCACCATAGACATTGTAGTGGGTGTTGTCCTGACGGCCATCGGGCACGCTCGGCTCCTCGCCCGGCTTGAACCACATGTGGAGCTTCTTCGAGGCCTCGCAGCCGAGACCCTGCTCCAAGTCGTGGGTGATGCGGTTGGCATCGACGAAATGGACGTGCATGCGGCGGGCCACGTCGCGCGGTGCAACGGCATAGAGTCCGTGGGTGTCGATGAGGGTGTCGCCTTCGACCATCTTCACGCCATCCTTGAAGGTCGTCGTGCGCAGTTTCTCGTCATCGTCGTTTTCAGGGGCGTTGACGAAGAAGTTGCGGCGCACCACGCAGTTCATCAGGACGGGAATGCCGCCGTGCTCGCGGGTCTCGCGGACAAACTTGGCGAGGTTGTAGTCGAAGGTGGAACCCGGGTCGGTATGACGGTCGGCCTTGGGCTTCTCGTCATTATGGCCAAACTGGATGATGACGTAGTCGCCGGGCTTCATCTTGGAGAGGACCTTGTCCCAGCGTCCCTCGTTGATAAACGACAGCGACGAGCGGCCGTTGACGGCGTGGTTGTCCACCACGATGTGGTCGTCGAAGAAGCATTGCAGGGCCATGCCCCATCCACGCTCCTGCTTGCCGCCCGAGATGTCCTTGTTGGCGGCGGTGGAGTCGCCGATGATGAAGATGGTGGTGGTCTTGTCCTTCTGTGCGGCGACTAAGACGCCCCACACTACCAGCAGGGCACCTAACGCCACCAACAGGACAGCCAATATTTTCAACTGTTTCATGACTTCACTTTTTCTATCAGTTCTGCGGGCGTGACCATCTGCTGTTCGCCGGTGGCCATATTCTTTAGGGTCACCTTGCCCTCGTTCATCTCGTTCTCGCCGGCAAGGGCCACGAAGGGAATCTGCTTGGCGTTGGCATAGGACATCTGCTTCTTCATCTTGGCGCCATCGGGGAATATCTCCGTGCGAATGCCAGCGGCGCGGGCCTGCGCCACGATGGGCAGACAATAGGCCGTCTCCTTCTCGCCAAAGTTGATGAAGAGCAGTTGGGTGGTCTGAATGGCCTCCTTGGGATAGGCGTCGAGCTGATTGAGCACGTCATAGATGCGGTCCACGCCGAAGGAGATGCCGACTCCCGAAATGCCCGGCATGCCGAAGATGCCCGTGAGGTTGTCGTAGCGTCCGCCTCCCGTGATGCTGCCTATCTGCACGTCGAGTGCCTTCACCTCAAAGATGGCGCCGGTATAGTAGTTGAGACCGCGGGCCAGCGTGAGGTCGAGCTGTATCTCGTTGTGGAGCGGCGATACCTGGGAGGTGAGCAGGGAGAGGATGGTGCGGCACTCCTCCACGCCCTTGAGTCCCGTCTCGCTGTCCTTGAGCACCTCGGCGATGGTGTCCAACTTCTCCTCGTTGGTCCCGTCGAGCAGGATGATGGGCTGCAACTGGGCTATCTGCGCCTCGGTCAGTCCGTCGTTGCGCAGTTCGTCGTTGACTGCCTCGATGCCTATCTTGTCGAGCTTGTCGATGGCGACGGTGATGTCGACAATCTTGTCGGCGGCGCCGATGACCTCGGCAATACCCGAGAGAATCTTGCGGTTGTTGATCTTGATTTGGACGCGAACGCCGAAGCGGGTGAATACGGTGTCGATGATCTGCATCAGTTCGACCTCATTGAGTAGCGAGTCGCTGCCGACCACGTCTCCGTCAAACTGGTAGAACTCGCGGTAGCGTCCCTTCTGAGGACGGTCGGCACGCCACACGGGCTGCACCTGGTAGCGCTTGAACGGCAGCTGGAGCTCGTCGCGGTGCATCACCACGTAGCGGGCGAAGGGCACGGTGAGGTCGTAGCGCAGGCCTTTCTCGCACATCTTTGATGCAAGGTGCAGGGAGTTGCGCTCCAACAGTTCCTGATCGTTGATCTTTGCCAGACAGTCGCCGCTGTTCAGTACCTTGAACAGCAGTTTGTCGCCTTCCTCTCCATATTTGCCCATGAGGGTCTGCAGCGTCTCCATAGCGGGTGTCTCTATCTGCTGGAAGCCGTAGAGCTCATAGACGTTGCGGATGGTGTTGAAGATATAGTTGCGACGGGCCATCTCCTGAGGGCCGAAGTCACGGGTACCTTTTGCTATTGTCGGTTTCATAGTGTGTAGTATCTCCTTAGCGGATGATGGTCTGTTCGCGGTCAGGCCCGATGCTGATGATGGTGATGGGGGTCTCTAACTGTTGCTCCAGGAACTTGACGTAGTCCTTGAACTCCTGCGGGAACTGGTCCTCGGAGGTGAACTTGGTCATGTCGGTCTTCCAGCCTTTCATCTCCTGATAGACCGGCTCTATATCCTCCTCGATGTTGTAGGGGAAGTAGTCAATCTGCTTGCCCTTCTGCTTGTAGGCCACGCAAGCCTTGATGGTGTCGAAGTCGTCGAGCACGTCGCTCTTCATCATAATGAGCTGGGTGACGCCGTTGACCATGATGCTGTAGCGCAGGGCCACGAGGTCAATCCATCCACAGCGGCGCTCGCGTCCCGTCACGGCACCATACTCGTGTCCGAGGTCGCGGATCTTCTTGCCCGTCTCGTCAAACAGCTCCGTGGGGAACGGGCCGGCACCGACGCGGGTGCAGTAAGCCTTCATGATGCCGAAGACCTCGCCAATCTTGTTGGGGCCGATGCCAAGACCTGTGCAGGCGCCGGCGCAAATGGTGTTGGACGAGGTGACGAAGGGATAGCTGCCGAAGTCGACGTCGAGCATCGTGCCCTGGGCACCCTCGCAGAGGACGGACTTGCCCTCGCGCAGATAGCCGTTGATCTCATGCTCGGAGTCCACGATGGGGAACTGGCGCAGGTATTCGATACCTTCGAGCCACTTCTTCTCCACCTCCGTGATGTCGTACTCAAAGTTGAGGGAGCGTAAGATCACCTCATGACGAGCCTTGGCGGCGGCATACTTCTCGGGGAAGTTCTCCAGGATGTCACCCACGCGCAGGCCCGTGCGGCTCACCTTGTCGGTATAGGTAGGACCGATGCCCTTGCCCGTGGTGCCCACCTTGTTCTTGCCCTTCTGTGCCTCGTAGGCAGCATCGAGGGTGCGATGGGTCGGCATGATGAGATGCGCCTTTTTGGAAATGTGCAGGCGGTTCTTCAGATCGTGTCCGCTCTGCTCCAACGCCTTTGCTTCCTCCATAAACAAGTCGGGAGCCAAGACCACGCCATTTCCGATGACATTGACCTTGTCGCCCTGGAAGATGCCCGAGGGGATGGAGCGCAGGACGTATTTCTGTCCCTCAAACTCAAGTGTATGCCCGGCATTGGGACCACCCTGGAAACGTGCAACTACATCATAGTGAGGAGTCAGCACGTCGACTACCTTACCTTTGCCTTCGTCGCCCCATTGCAATCCCAACAGGACGTCAACCTTTCCTTTATTCATTTTTCTTCTTTATATAGTTTTTCTTTTGACGGGTAATGCTGGCCTGACAGGTCGAGCAGATACCATATATATATAACGTAAAGCCATCCTTGCGAAAGCGCTTGAGGTGCATCTGGTTGATGGCTTCGGCTATCTCGGGCGATTTCACCTCGGTCACTTTTCCACACACCGTACAGATCTGATGGCAATGGCTGTTGTCGGCATAGCAGGCTTCGTACTTCGTAGAGCCCTGGAAGCGATGGCGGATGACCAGTCGCAGCTCCAGAAAGAGGTTGAGGGTGTTGTATAGCGTGGCCCTCGACACGGGGAACTTGTATTCCTCCGTCAACTTCTCGCCCAGCTCTTCGAGTGTGAAGTGCCCTTCGATGGCATACACCGCTCGCAAAATGGCAAAGCGCTCAGGCGTCTTGCGATGCTTGTTTGTCTCTAAATAGTGGGTCAGTATGCTCTCAACAGCCTGGAGCACACCGTCCTTTCTCTCATTTGTCTTCATAAACCGAGGGCAAAGATACTAACTTTTCTGCAGAAAAGAGACATTTTTACAAATAAAAAGTCAAAATACATAAGTTTTTTCATTTCTTTTTCCGTAACTTTGCACACAGAAATCAATATCTATTCAAATTTCAAAAAACAATTCTACAATTCTATGGAAAGAACATGGCGATGGTTTGGCAAGAATGATAAGATCACGCTTGCCATGCTGAAACAAATCGGAGTAGAAGGCATTGTGACCGCCCTTCACGACGTTCCCTTAGGCGAGGTGTGGACCCGCGAGAAGATTCGCGACCTGCGTGAGTATATCGAGAGCTACGGCATGCGCTGGAGTGTGGTGGAGAGCCTCCCCGTGGTGGAAACCATCAAGTATGGCGGTCCCGACCGAGACCATCAGATAGAGGTCTATAAAGAGTCCCTGCGCAACCTTTCGGCAGAGGGCATCCATTGCATCTGCTACAACTTCATGCCGGTCCTCGACTGGGCCCGCACCGACTTGCTGCACGACAATCCCAATGGCGCCTCCAACCTCTATTTCAACTATGCCGAGTTTGCCTACTTCGACATCTATATCCTGAAGCGTGAGGGTGCTCGCGAGGAATGGTCTCAGTTCAAGTTCCCCGAGGGTGTCGGTGAAGGTCGCAATGTGCTGGCCGAGTGTGACGAGCTGGCCAAGACGATGACGCCCGAAAAGGACCACAAGTTGGTGGAGAATATCGTCATCAAGACGCAGGGCTTCGTGAGCGGAAACTTCAGCGAGAACGACGAAGCTCCGATACAGAAATTCCGCGAGTTCCTCGACTTGTATAAGGGCATAGACAAGAAGCAGTTACGTGAAAACATGAAATACTTCCTTGAAGCTATCATGCCCACCTGCGAGGAGTATAATATGAATATGTGTGTCCACCCCGACGACCCCCCCATCGAGATTCTTGGATTGCCTCGCATCGTCCGCACGGAAGAGGATATCCAGTGGTTCCTTGATGCCGTGCCCAACAAGCACAACGGCCTCACGTTCTGTGCCGGTTCGCTGAGCGCCGGAGCCTACAACAACGTGGTGGAGCTGGCCAAGAAATTTGCCCCGCGCACCCATTTCGTCCATCTCCGTTCGTGTCACATCTTCCCCAACGGTGACTTCACCGAGGCCTCGCACCTGGGCGGTCGCGCCGACATCATCGAGCTGGCCCGCATCTTTGAGAAGGAGAATCCGGAGCTTCCCATGCGCGTCGATCACGGCATGACGATGCTGGGCGACGAGACCAAAGGCTATAATGCCGGCTACTCCTTCCTGGGCCGCATGTTTGCTTTGGGACAGGTGCAGGGCATCCTCGCTACCGTTGACCGCGAGCTGGGCATCCCCTACAAGCAGCCAGGATTCTTCGACTAATTATTTATAACTGACAGAAGTGAAAGGGTGTTCTTTTTCGTGTGGACGCTCTTTCACTTTTTCTTTATCTTGTCCTATTTTCCTTCTAAATGAGTTAATCTTCTGAAAATCGTTGTTTATTACGGCGAATATTTGTAACTTTGCATCCCAAATGAGCATTGTACAAATAGAAATGAGTAACGATCAGAATAACAAAGGCTTCTCAATGATAGCCGATATAGAAGGTGATTTTAAGGATTTACTCGACATTGAGACCCCAACGGAACTTCCTATACTTCCCGTCAGAAATCTTGTCTTCTTCCCCGGTGTGGTATCTCCTATCCTGATAGGTCGTGTGTCGAGCATGACATTGGTCAAGCGCGCCGAGAAGAAGGGTGCCATCATTGGTATTGTCTGTCAGCACGACCCCGATGTGGATGCCCCCGAGAGAGACGACCTCTACGACTATGGTGTCTATGCCCGCGTGGTGAAGCAACTGAGCTTGCCCAACGGCAACGTGACGTGCATCCTGCAGGGTTTGGGACGACTGTACCTCAACGAGCTGGTGAGCACCCGCCCCTATCTCGTGGGAAAGGTTACCTCCGTGCCGGAAATCCAACCTGAAAAGAACGACCGCGAATGGAAGACGGCGATGGACGACCTGCGCCGCATGACCAACGACTACATTCGCGTGTCCGAAGATATTCCCGACGAGGCCACCTTCGCCATCAACAATATCCATAACGATGTGATGGCGCTCAACTTCGTCTGTTCCAACTTGCCTTTCGGCGTCAAGGAAAAGATTCGCCTGCTGAGCATGGAGAGCATCAAGGAGCGACTCTTCGGCACCATGAAGGCGTTGAATCGCGAAATCAACTTGCAGACGCTGAAGGCCGATATCCGCAACAAGACAAGGGAGGACATCGATGAGCAGCAGAAGAACTACTTCCTCCAGCAACAGATTAAAAACCTGCAAGCCGAGATTGCGGGCGAAAGTTCGCCGGAGAAGCAGCAGTTGTATGAGAAGGCACAGGAAAAGCTGTGGACGGAAGAGGTGAGCAAAGTGTTCTTTAAGGAACTGGACAAGTTGGACAACCTGAACCCTCAGTCGCCCGACTTCAATGTCCAGCTCAACTACTTACAGACTTTCGTTGCCCTCCCCTGGGGCGAATATACGAAGGACGACCTCAACCTGAAGCGTGCCCAGAAGATCCTCGACCACGACCACTACGGCATGGAGAAGGTCAAGGAGCGCATCCTGGAATACATGTCCGTGCTCTCCCTGCGTGGCGATCTGAAGAGTCCCATCATCTGCCTCTATGGTCCTCCGGGCGTCGGTAAGACCTCGCTGGGCAAGAGCATTGCCGAGGCGATGAACCGCAAGTATGTGCGCGTTTCGCTGGGTGGCCTGCACGACGAGGCAGAGATCCGCGGACACCGCCGTACCTATATTGGAGCTATGCCGGGCCGCATCATCAAGTCGATACAGAAGGCTGGTTCGAGCAACCCCGTCTTCATCCTTGACGAGATAGACAAGGTGACGCAGACAACGGTCAATGGCGACCCCGCTTCGGCCCTGCTGGAAGTGCTCGATCCCGAACAGAACACGGCTTTCCATGATAACTACCTCGACGTGGACTACGACTTGTCGAAGGTCCTCTTCATCGCTACGGCCAACAATCTTGGCACCATCCCCAAGCCCTTGCTCGACCGCATGGAGATCATCGAGGTGAGCGGCTATATCACGGAGGAAAAGACGGAGATTGCACGACGTCACCTGATTCCGCGTGAACTGGAGAACACGGGACTGAATACCGTGAAGCCAAAGCCTACCTTCAACAAGGCCGCCATCGAGAAGATCATCGAGCAATATACCCGAGAAAGTGGCGTGCGACAGTTGGAGAAGCAGGTGAACAAGGCCCTGCGCAAGCTTGCCTACAAGCGTCAGATGGTTGGCGTCGAGCCTGTGGACATGAAGATCACGCCTACTTCGCTGGAAGACCTCTTGGGCAAGCCTCCCTTCTATCGCGACATCTATCAGGGCAACGACTATGCAGGCGTGGTGACAGGCTTGGCTTGGACCAGCGTGGGTGGCGAAATCCTCTTCATCGAGACTTCTCTCTCGAAGGGCAAGGGACAGAAGCTGACCCTGACAGGCAACCTGGGCGACGTGATGAAGGAGAGCGCCGTCTTGGCGTTGGAGTACGTGAAGGCCCATGCCGACGTGCTGAATATAGACTATCGCATCTTCGACAACTGGAACATTCACATCCATGTGCCCGAAGGAGCCACGCCCAAGGACGGCCCCTCGGCAGGTATCACCATCGCCACGTCGATTGCTTCCGCCTTGACCCAGCGCAAGGTGAGGAAGAACACGGCGATGACGGGCGAGATCACGCTGCGCGGAAAGGTACTTCCCGTGGGTGGTATCAAGGAGAAGATTCTTGCTGCCAAGCGTGCCGGCATTACTGACATCGTGATGTGTCAGGAAAACGAGAAGGACATCCTGGAGATTCCCGAGATGTATCTGAAGGGCGTCACCTTCCACTATGTGGAGAATGTGCAGGACGTCTGGAACTTCTGTTTGACCAACGAGATTGTCAAGCACCCGCTCAAGTTTGAAATAGAGGAAGAGAAAAAGGGATGACATTCGAACTACAACATACTGACCCCTATAGCAATGCCCGGGCGGGACTGATCACCACGGACCATGGGCAGATCAGGACACCTATATTTATGCCTGTAGGTACCTGTGGCAGCGTCAAAGGCGTGCACTTTGCCGAATTGCGCGAACAGGTGAAGGCTCAGATTATTTTAGGCAACACCTATCATCTCTACCTGCGACCAGGTCTCGACACGCTGCGCAAGGCGGGGGGACTCCACAAGTTCAATACTTGGGACAGGCCCATCCTGACCGACTCGGGCGGCTTTCAGGTCTTTTCGCTCACGGGCATCCGAAAGCTAAGGGAGGAAGGATGCGAGTTTCGCTCACATATCGATGGCTCGAAGCATATCTTCACCCCCGAGAATGTGATGGACACGGAGCGAATCATCGGTGCTGACATCATGATGGCACTCGACGAATGTCCTCCGGGCCAGAGTGACTACCAGTATGCGAAGAAGTCGTTGGGCTTGACGCAACGCTGGCTCGATCGCTGCATCAAGCGCTTCAACGAGACCGAACCGCTCTATGGGCATCATCAGGCACTCTTCCCGATCGTGCAAGGCTGCACCTTCAAGGACTTGCGACAGGAGGCTGCCAAATATGTGGCCGACAAGGGGGCCGAAGGAAACGCCATTGGCGGACTGGCCGTGGGCGAACCGACGGAGGTTATGTATGAGATGATTGAAGTGGTGAACGAAATCCTGCCGAAGGACCGTCCACGCTACCTCATGGGCGTGGGGACGCCGCAGAATATCCTGGAAGCTATAGAACGTGGCGTTGACATGTTCGACTGCGTCATGCCGACCCGAAATGGCCGAAATGCGATGCTCTTCACCTACGAAGGCACGATGAACATGCGCAACAAGAAGTGGGAGCAGGACTTCACCCCGATAGACCCCGACGGTTGTGATATCGACCGCCTCCATACCAAAGCCTATCTGCACCATCTGTTCAAGGCGCAAGAGCTCCTGGCACTACAAATAGCCTCCATCCACAACCTTGCTTTCTATCTGAGGTTGGTCACGGATGCGCGGATGCATATCGAACAAGGTGACTTCACACAATGGAAACGCTCCGTGATTGAAGACTTAGGACGAAGAAGATGAAGATCAGATTTTCTGAAATACGTATTCCCTACCTGAAACGGCTTGACTGGTATATCATCAAGAAGTTCATTGGCACGTACATCTACAGTATCGCGCTGATTATCTCCATCTCCATTGTCTTCGACTTCAACGAGAACTTGGCCAAGTTCACCACCTATCACGCACCTTGGCGGGCAATCATCTTCGACTACTACGCCAACTTTGTGCCTTACTTCTCCAACCTCTTCTCGCCGCTCTTCGTCTTTATTGCCGTCATCTTCTTTACGTCGAAACTGGCCGGAAACAGCGAGATCATCGCCATGCTGGCTTGTGGCACCAGCTTCAAGCGGCTCTTGCGGCCTTACATGCTCTCGGCTGCGCTCATAGCCGCCGTGAACTATTACCTCGGGGCCTATATCATCCCGCAGGGCAATATCATCAGACAGAACTTCGAGACGCTCTACAAGAGCAAGCGAAAGAATACTTCGGCCACCAACGTCCAGTTGCAAGTGGCTCCGGGCGTGATAGCCTATCTGCAGAGCTACGACAACTTGACGAAACGCGGATTTGGCTTCTCCCTTGATAAGTTTGAGAAGAAGAAGCTGGTCAGTCACATGACGGCCAACGTCGTGCAGTATGACACCATCTCGGATTCGCGTTATCATTGGAAGGCATACAACTATAAGATAAGAACGCTGAAAGGACTGCGCGAACAGATTGAGACGGGGTCGGAGATTGACACCCTCATCATGATGGAACCGATGGACTTGGTATTCTCCAAGGGACAGCAGGAGACTTTTACCTCTCCGGAACTGCTGCGATACATCACGAAGCAGAAAGACCGCGGGTCGAGCAATGTGGTGCAGTATGAAGTGGAGTACCACAAGCGTATAGCCACCTCTTTCGCCTCGTTTATCCTGACCATCATCGGCGTGTCGCTCTCGGCTCGTAAGCGCAAGGGAGGCATGGGCCTCTATTTAGGTATTGGCCTTGCTCTCTCGTTCACCTATATCCTCCTGCAGACCATTAGCGCCACCTTCGCCATCAATGCGGGGACGCCTGCCATGTTGGCTGCGTGGATTCCAAATATTCTGTATCTTTTCATCGCCTATTTCTGTTATAGGCAAGCACCAAACTAATGACATTTGAAGAAACCTATTTGAATGACAACATCCTCGACGCGCTCGACGATATGCACTTCGAGGAGATGACACCGATACAAGAGAGATGTATCCCGGAAATACTCGACGGCTATGACGTCCTCGGCGTAGCGCAGACGGGTACGGGCAAGACGGCGGCCTACTTGCTGCCTATTCTTTCGCTGCTTGATGACGGCGGCTTCCCCGAGGATGCCATCAACTGCGTCATCATGTCGCCCACCCGGGAACTGGCACAGCAGATAGATCAAGCCATGCAGGGCTTCAGCTATTATCTCTCCGACATCAACTCCATCGCTGTCTATGGGGGTAACGACGGTTCGCGCTTCGACCAGGAGACCAAGAGCCTGCGCAGCGGCGCTCCCGTCGTCATTGCCACACCGGGAAGATTGCTCAGTCACCTGAAAGTGGGCAACTTGGACCTCTCTCGCACCTCCTTCTTCGTGCTCGATGAAGCCGACCGCATGCTGGATATGGGATTCTCGGAGGATATCATGCAAATCAACGCCCTGCTTCCCAAGGATTGTCAGAAGATCATGTTTTCTGCCACGATGCCCGATCAAATCAGACATTTGGCCGTCTCGCTACTTCACGAGCCAGTAGAGGTGAAGATTGCCGTGAGCAAGCCCGCGGAAAAGATACAGCAGAGCGCCTTTGTCTGCTACGACCCGCAGAAGCTCAAGATCATCCAGCATCTATTCCAGGGGGGCAACCTCCATCGCGTCATCATCTTCTGTGGCAAGAAGGACCGCGTGAAGGAGATCAACCGCGAACTGCTCCGAATGAAAATCAACTGTGCCCCGATGCATAGTGACTTGTCGCAAGCAGAACGGGACGATGTGATGTATCGCTTCAAAGCAGGGCAGGTGGACGTCCTGGTAGCTACTGACATCGTCGCCCGAGGGATTGATATTGACGACATCCTCATGGTGATGAACTACGATGTACCCCACGATGCGGAAGACTACGTCCACCGTATTGGACGCACGGCCCGGGCTGAGCGCGACGGAGTGGCCATTACGCTGGTCAACGAGAAGGACATTCCCCGCTTCAAGGACATCGAGCGCTTCCTGGAGAAACAGATAGTAAAGCGTCCCCTCCCCGAAGGACTGGGCGAAGGTCCTGACTATAATGCGGTGACAGCTCGTCGCGGCAGAGGTCGAAGATATGCCAAGTCTTCCAACAACGGGAAAAGGAAGCGTCCTCAGCATAGGGGAAAGGGCAAAAGCCAAAAGAACAAAAAACAAAAGACACAACAATAAAAAAACAGAAAGATTATGCTTACACTAAAACTCCTCACAGAGGAAACCGAGCGTGTGGTGCGCGGTTTGGAGAAAAAGAACTTCAAATGTGCACGTGAAGCCGTTGAGCAAGTCATCACCGTTGACAAGAAGCGCCGTGAGGCTCAACAGCAGTTGGACAAGAACCTGAACGAGCAGAAACAGCAGTCAGGTCAGATTGGCCGCCTGATGAAGGAAGGCAAGAAAGAGGAAGCCGAAGCCATCAAGCAGGCTGTGGCAGCCTTGAAGGAAGACTCGAAGAAGCTGGAGCGTCAGATGGACGAAGCCCAGCAGGAAGTGGTGCGTCTGCTCTGCCAGATTCCCAACATTCCTTACGATGAAGTGCCCGAAGGCCATTGCGCCGAGGACAATCATGTGGTGAAGAGCAATCTCAAGGAATGCTCCGATACCGACACGGTGGGCAACTGGGACGTCAATCCTTCCCTTGGCATCGACAATCCCCTGCCCCACTGGGACCTGGCCAGGAAATATAATCTCATCGATTTCGATCTCGGCGTGAAGATTACTGGCGCTGGCTTCCCCGTCTATATCGGCAAGGGTGCTCAGTTGCAGCGTGCTCTCATCAACTTCTTCCTCGATGAAGCTCGCAAGGCTGGCTATACGGAAATCATGCCTCCTACTGTTGTCAACGCTGCTTCGGGCTATGGTACCGGACAGCTTCCAGATAAGGAAGGCCAGATGTATCATGCCGAAGTCGATGACTTCTACCTGATACCTACCGCCGAGGTTCCCGTCACCAACATCTACCGCGACGTCATCCTCGAGGAGAAAGACCTGCCTATCAAGAACTGCGCCTATACACAATGTTTCCGTCGCGAGGCTGGTTCCTACGGTAAGGATGTCCGCGGCCTGAACCGACTCCATGAGTTCTCCAAGATTGAGATTGTGCGTATCGACAAGCCCGAACACTCGAAAGAGAGCCACAAGGAGATGTTGGCCCACGTGGAGGGACTGCTGAAAAAGTTGGAACTGCCCTACCGCATCCTGCTGCTCTGCGGTGGTGATCAGAGCTTCACCTCGGCTATCTGCTACGACTTCGAAGTCTATAGCGAGGCCCAGGGTCGCTGGCTCGAGGTTTCGAGCGTATCCAACTTTGATACCTATCAGGCCAACCGTCTGAAGTGTCGTTACCGTCCTGCTGATTCGAAGAAGACGGAGCTCTGCCACACCCTCAACGGTTCTGCTTTGGCCCTTCCCCGCATCGTAGCTGCCCTGTTGGAGAACAACCAAACCGCCGAAGGTATTCGTATTCCGAAGGCCCTGCAGCCTTACACCGGCTTCGAACTGATAGACTAACATTCCACCCTGTAAGGGGGAAACAGAGGAAACAGAAAAGCCAGCCTGTACGTTTGTGCAAGCTGGCTTTTAGTTTCGGAGAAATCAATGATTATTCCTCGGGCTTCATGTTGGTGTAAACGGTCTGCACGTCATCGAAGTCCTCAAGACGCTCCACCATTTTGTCGATAGCTTCACGCTGCTCGGGCGTCACCTCCTTCAAGTCGTTGGGAATACGGGTAAACTCTGCTCCCGTCACCTCGAAACCTTCGGCCTCCAGATGCTTCTGAATGGCGCTAAATGAAGAGGGATCGCCATAGATGGTGATTTCGCCAGTCTCCTCGTCCTCGTCGAACTCGTCTTCCACTCCGTAGTCAATCAGGTCGAGAATCAACTCGTCCATGTCAAGACCGTCCTTCTTCTTGAAGGTAAACACGGACTTGTGGTCGAAGAGGAAAGAAAGAGAACCCTGGGTGCCCAGGTTTCCGCTGAACTTGTTGAATACCGAACGCACATCACCCACCGTGCGAGTGGTGTTGTCGGTAAGAGTCTCCACGAAGATGGCTACTCCATGAGGGCCATATCCCTCGTAGGATACCTCCTTGTAGTCGCTCTGGTCCTTACCCATAGCGTTCTTGATGGCACGCTCGATGTTGTCCTTCGGCATGTTCTCGCGCTTGGCGTTGGCAATACAAGCACGAAGTGCAGGGTTGTTCTCAGGCTCAGGACCGCCTGCTTTCACGGCAATAGCAATCTGCTTGCCAATCTTGGTAAATGTCTTGGCCATGTGGCCCCATCTCTTCAGCTTTGTAGCTTTACGATATTCAAATGCTCTTCCCATAATGATATTTACTTTTTACGATTGTTCTTATTATTAGCGCAGCTCGGCGTTGAGCTGTTTCTTCAGATTTGTGATGAGCTTTTGCATAGTGGCATCAATCTGCTTGTCGTTCATCGTCTTTTCCGTGTCCTGAAGGATGAAGTTCACGGCGTAGCTCTTCTTGCCAGCGGGGAGCTTGTCGCCCTCATAGACGTCAAACAGCACCACCTTCTTCAACAGCTTCTTCTCGGTCTGACGGGCAATCTGCTCTATCTGGGCGAACTCTACGGTATTGTCAACCAGCAGGGCGAGGTCACGACTGACGGCGGGATGCTTGGGTATCTCTGTGAAGAGCACTTCGTTCTTGCGTGTGGCCTTCATCAGTTGAGTCCAATTCAGCTCAGCGAAGAAGACTGGCTGGGCCAAGTCAAATTGCTTCAGGAGCTTTTTCGACAGGATACCCATCTCGATGAGCTTCTTTCCACCTCGATTCTCCATGACCAAGCCAGCAGAGAAGTTGGGATTCTCAGAAGTCTTTGTGACAAGCATGCCTTGCTTTAATCCAATACGGCTGAGAATAGTCTGCACATAAGCACTCAGCTCATAGTAGGTCGAGTCCTCGTTGGGATGTGCCCATGAGCCCTCTACGCGCTTACCTGTCAGCCAGATGCCCATCATGTTCTCTTCCTTGTAAGCCTGCATCGGGTTGTTGTCGTCCTGCTTTTCGGGGTCGAAGAAATAGACATTACCAAACTCGAAGAACTTGAGGTTGGCAGCCTTGCGCTTCACGTTGTATTCCACGCTTTCCAATCCGCCATAGAGAAGAGTCTGACGCATGACACCTAAATCTGCGGACAGCGGATTCATGATGCGCACCACGTTGGGCTGGTTGTCATCGTAGTAGGACAGCTTGCTTAACGAATTGTTGAGGATTTCGTTGAATCCTGCACCCACCAATTGTTCGGATACCAGGTTCTGTAACTTGTGCTTGCGGTCTTCCTCGCCCTTGATGACAAGCGAAGACTTCAACTGGGTAGGAATCTCTACATTGTTATAACCATAGATGCGGAGGATATCTTCCACCACATCGCAAGGACGAGTCACATCTACGCGATAGGCAGGTACTTCCAATTCAAGGGCGTCGTTGGTCTCAGAGAGGACCTTCATCTCCAATGATGCACAAATGGCCTTAATGGTCTCAACAGGAATCACCTTTCCTATCAGCTTGTTGACATAGTCGAATTCAAGAGTGACTCGTGGGTTGTCCATCTTCACGGGGTACTCATCGCGAATCTCCATCGAGACTTTACCGCCAGCCAATTCTTTGCAGAGAATGGCAGCCTGTTTCAGGGCGTAGATCGTGCCATTGGGGTCCACACCACGCTCAAAACGGAACGAGGCATCGGTGGAAAGACCGTGACGGCGAGCCGACTTGCGAATCCAAGTAGGATGGAAGTAGGCGCTCTCGAGCACCACGTTGCGAGTGGTCTCGTAGGTTCCACTACCCTTTCCACCAAAGACGCCGGCGATACACATTGGATCTTCGACATTGCAAATCGCCAAGTCGCGATCCGAGAGTTTGTGTTCTTCACCATCAAGGGTCTGGAAAGGTGTACCTTCGGGCATCGTCTTTACCACAATCTTGTGACCCTTCACCATATCTGCGTCAAAGGTGTGCAGAGGTTGTCCGTAGGCCATCATGACGTAGTTGGTGATGTCAACGATATTATTGATTGGACGAAGGCCGATAGTGGTCAGCTTGGTCTTCAGCCAGTCGGGTGATTCTTTTACCTCACAATCCGTGATGCTGACGCAAGCATAGCGATGGCAGGCCTCCGTGTTCTCAATTACTACGTCAATGGGCAGGTCGTGATTGTCAACTTGGAAAGCCTCCTCGCTGGGACGATGGAGTGATGTCTCATAGCCATTCTGCTTCAGCCAGGCATAGAGATCACGAGCTACGCCCCAATGTGAAAGAGCGTCGGCACGATTGGCTGTGATGTCCACTTCGATGAGCCAGTCACTTTCAAGATGATAATATTCTGCGGCAGGCGTTCCTACTACAGCCTCTTCTGGGAGGACGATGATGCCGTCATGCGAGGTGCCTACTCCAATCTCATCCTCGGCACAAATCATGCCGCAGGAGTCCACACCACGCAGCTTAGACTTCTTGATGACAAACTCCTTGTCGCCATCATAGAGCACACAACCCAAATCGGCCACGATGACCTTCTGTCCTGCAGCCACATTCGGAGCGCCACAAACAATTTGTGAAGGCTCGCTATGTCCTAAGTCAACGGTAGTCACATGCAGATGGTCGCTATTGGGATGAGCCTCACAAGTAAGAACCTTACCCACGAAGAGACCTTTCAATCCACCACGAATGGATTGTACTTCTTCCAGCGCATCAACTTCAAGTCCCGTCGAGGTGAGCGCATCGCAAACCTGCTGTGGCGTAAGATCGAAGTCAACGTACTCTTTCAGCCATTTATAAGAAATGTTCATTCCTAAAAAACAATTTTAAATTCGAATTCGGGCGCAAAGGTACTAATTTTCATGCAGACACGCAAACAATCGTAGAAAAAAAAGATGACGGTTGTCCTATTGTGTGCATTCTATTACCTCTGCGTAATGGGTTCTCGACTCAACACCTCCTCATCGCGGCGCAAAAGAGTGCTTTTGGCCTCACGAAGTCTTGCCCGCTGGGAAGAGCTGAGCATCGTTGGCTGACTAATGGCCTGCCAACGGTGGGAGAAAAAACGCAACGTACAATCTTGCTGCCCTGTGGAAAGCTTATAACTATGGCTCAGGGCGATAACCTGATGGGCGCTGTCCACTTCCTCTTCGGTCTCGAACAAATATACCATTAACTCATGACTGTCGTTCATCTTGAGCACAAGGCTGTCGGTTCCCATAGAGACGAGCCGCGTTCTCCCTTGCAATTCGTTGGTTACTTCGGGCGTCATCTTGGCATCCACGTAATCAAACAGATCAAGACGATTGTCGTGTGAGAGATAGGGAGCCAACGAGTCGGGCATTGTGAGCAGCACATCACGAATGGTGAAGGGCTGCTGAGCATGAAGCCCGAGGGGCAAGAATAGCATTGAAACAATGAGTTTCTTCATGACAATTAAGTTTTATTGTTGTGTTAGTTGCATCATCATCACAGCAGCGAGGGCGGCTGTCTCCGTTCGTAGGCGACTCTTTCCCAAGTCAACGGATACGAAACCGGCATCGACAGCCATCCGAACCTCTTCGATAGAGAAATCGCCTTCGGGTCCAATCATTACCAAGACGTCATCATCCGAGGGTTGGAGGAGTTCGCTATACAGGTTTTCACGTGGCACCTCCTCATAGCAATGGGCGATATAGCGACGACCTTGGGTGTGCTTTTGGATGAAGGAACGAAACGACTCCATCTCGTTGACTTGTGGTAGCCAAGCCTTGCGACTTTGCTTCATCGCCGCAACGACAATTTTCTCAATTCGAGCTGTCTTGATGGTTCGGCGCTCAGAGAACTGGCAGTCGAGAAAGGATAGTTCGTCGAATCCCACCTCGGTGGCTTTCTCGGCCAACCATTCTATACGTTCCATCATCTTCGTGGGAGCCACAGCCAAGTGCAGATGACCTCGCCAAGCAGGTTGCTGAGGCAGGGAACGGCGTATCTCATACAGGCAATGGTGCTTGTCGGCGAAGGTCACCAAAGCTTCATGGAAAGCGCCGCATCCATCCATCAAGACCATTTCGTCGCCCTCCTTCAGCCTCAGGACACGAATGGCATGCTGGGCCTCTTCATCAGGCAATTGCTGTTGATGAGTAGCATCTGGCACGTAAAAATATCTTATCTCTTTCAATTTTCTTCCCTATTGTTTAGCTTCATTCTTCCTTCTGTTGATCTCGTCGCGTAGGTGCGAGGCCAACTCGTAGTTTTCCACCTCTATTGCATGAGAAAGGGCTTCCTTCAGCCGGTCGTTGTCCATCGTGTTGATAGGAATGGCTATGCCCGTTGCCTTAGGATCAAAAGCTACGCTCTGCCTTTCCATCAATGCGTCCTCGATATAGAGGGGAATGTCCTCGCAAATCATCGTAAGCAGCACGGCATCGCTCATCCTAATTCGTGTGCTTCGTTCATAGTTGCGGTCGGCCAACACCACTTGGTATTGCCCTTCGTGAATACCGTAGATCATCATTTCGTGTTGACTCGTCATCATTTGCAGAAGCGCCTCGGGTAGCAACGTACGACATAGTCTTGGAGACTGTAACCGTAACAGTATCTGACGGGACATTGCTTCGTCACACACCACAGAGAGGGCACGCTGACGGGCTTCATCGGTCAACAATACGACCGCAAAGCCATCGGCGCCCACAATCTGTTGGA
>Ga0326513_10001157_pt1 | contig 21429 bp, 24 predicted proteins | sample 2_2465_0518_D_FD_203654 | JGI IMG/M metagenome (GOLD analysis project Ga0326513, IMG submission 203654) | Bovine rumen microbial communities from UC Davis, California, United States - 2_2465_0518 | ecosystem: Host-associated > Mammals > Digestive system > Stomach > Rumen | place: USA... | reverse complement strand
CCGGCTTATCGTAACTAGTCCATGCTATTTCAACCTGGCTAAAGTTCTCCCAGGGCTGACACTTATCCCAAGCTACAACACATCTTGTAGGAGGCAGCTTGAAATAATTTCCACCCCAGATAATTTGATTCTTACTAACACGGAATAATTCATTGAAATAGTTTTCATCTGGTGGAGTTTCATCCCATGTACAATCCGATTGATTCAATACTCTATTTTTCAATTTGCCACTTCCACCGTTTAATCTTTTCTTAGATGCATAATTCTTAGAGTTATATGAACCACCAGAGAAGCCCCCCCCCATAACCATTTTAGGAGCATTAATACCATAAGGCGGATCCACAATAGCAATATCAAAAAACTTGTCTGGAATAGTTTTCATGTATTCCATGCAGTCCATGTTGTAAACTTCACTAATCATTTTTCAGGACCTTAAAATCAACATTTGTAAAGTTTTCAGCATCAAGAACATAACAGTCCTGAGCAGCCCTATAATTGTTATCAACAATCTGTAATGCTTCTTCTTCTGAATCAGCAATAATGTAAACATCTTTTTCAAGTGTTTCTGTTATACGAACTTTATAGCCCTTTGATTTATTCATTATTTCGCCTCCAGAATTGTTCCTTTGTAAACCAAGGCTCTACGTTCTTCCAATGTCATTTCATTCCACTTTTTATGGCCCTGAATTCCTAACTGACTGAAAATAGCACAAAGAACACCTTTTACAATGCTATTTCCGGCCTGACGATATAATTGTGAATTACTGTTTACAGCCTGAGCTTTTTCAAAATCTTCATCTGAAAAGTTCATAAGCCTCCAACATTCTCTAGGAGTAAGTTTTCTAATTCTGTATTTTGGCTTTGTTATTGTCTCCACCAATGCATCAAGTTCTTCCTGAGTTTTTTCTGTTTTAACTTCTTCCATATTTTTATCTCCTATATTTTTTTCAACACTGATTAAAGGTTGATTATTTCCGCCTGTTCCCATACATGCCATCAATGTTTGACTAACATTGCTTTTGTCATAAACATTACCTGAACACATATTTCTTCCTGGCCAATGTGCCAAAACTTTAGGCTTAAATTCTTCATTCATAACTTCAATTCTCACTATTCCACCACTTTCACATGTTAAGGTTGGTGAAACGTTTCCCCCTTCTTGAACTCTGCCACGTCTCAGTTTACTTGTTTGGATAACTAACATCACAAACACCACCAGACTTCATTTTTATATATCAGTCTTTAGTTGCTTGTTTTATCCATAAGTATTTATCTTCTGACATAAACTTCTTCCCTTATCAGCACCAAATTGTCTTTTTGTACTGTTGTACTGTTGTTACCGGCCGCCCTCGAATTGCTACACTCCAAATCTTTTTCATCTTTCACCAGATACCACGGTAAAAAACTTGTTGTAACAGATACCGCAACCGTAAAAGAGCTATAAACTCTATTCTGATTGTGATATTGCGTATCACGATTGCATTTTTTACCAAATCCTCCCAAACAAATAGGCTCATTCTTGCAAGGCTTCATTTAATCCACCTTAACAAGAACCTTTTGCAACAAATTGTTGCTTTGTGCTGTTATAGTTGTGCAAATACCCTTTGGATTTAACACAACTCTTGCTATACGATGCCAACCAGGTATTGACATGTAATAGCGAATTATGTTTATACTGTTCTGTTCTGTTCTGTTCTGTTCTGTTCTGTTCTGTTCTGTTCTGTTCTGTTCTGTTCTGTTCTGTTCTGCCATAACTATGCCTTAACGATTATTAAAGGTTCACGATTGCCGCCTTGCATTGTTGTCAAAGTTGGTGAGATATAATTTTTATCCCACAAAGCTCCGGCAAAACCGGCACCTCTGCCGTATAAACTCCCTAAAAAATTACATTGCCTATATTGACAAGAAAGCCGTAATGAGCAATCTTTGTCTTGTCTTGTCTTGTCTTGTCTTGTCTTGTCTTGTCGCTAATATTATTCATCAACAATTTGAATAACCCCTGTACATCCAAAAGTTCCCTTATGGAAAATATTTGCAATACTATTTTTGTAGTATTGTGTTTTTAATGTCCTACAAAGCCTTATATCCTTATCAGGATTTACAACAATGAAGTTTTTATATCTCAGAAACACAACGTCTTGACATAAAGAATCAAGGCCGTTATCGTTTTCTTTCTTTCTTTCTTTCTTTCTTTAGCCAGATTATTCATATACGACTAAAACAGCGTTACTGTTATCCCCCTCCAAGCCTTTGTAATACCTTGCTAAAACCGTGTTAGCAATTTTCTTACCTATATTTTCTAAGTACATACTTTCTGTACCTAAAAATTCACCACCCATTGACCTTCTGATTGTGGCCGGATATTGTTTCTTGTTTCTTGTTTCTTGTTTCTTGTTTCTTGTTATAGTCATACCCTTACCACTATATATTTAACTTGCTGAAAATGACTTGCGCCGATACACGGAGCTAAAGCATATTTGCTATAAACACGGCCACCGGCTGATCCATAACCATTTTCTTCAAAAAAATCTCCTATCACTTGACATTTATCATACAAACGTTTACGTTCGTTCGTTCGTTATAATTATGTTACTAGTCATAAATCTCTATCACCAAATTAGATGGTGTATACCCACCACTTATTCCATGACAATCTCTTGCCATAATCGTCATCGCAACTTCTACATCAACTTTGACGATTCCTTTATAGTTTCCATAACAACACCGTTTCCCATGCTTTGAATGTTGCATATTCCACGGTTTTCTCTTGCCGTTATACAATTGGCAATCAGAATTACAGACGGATGATTGACACTTAAATCTATCGCCGCTACAATTCTCTGCTCTCTGCTCTCTGCTCTCTGCTCTCTGCTCTCTGCTCTCTGCCATTACTCTATCTTCCTGACAATAACTAAATTATCTCCATGAGCTGAAAGCCCTTTGTAATATCTGGCTGTAACACAACTTGCTACAGTACAACCAATGTCATAAATTCCCTGTTCATCAGCACTTGCAAATCCATCACCGCAACCTGATTTCTTATCAAGCCTTGCCGGAATATTTTTATACTTATGCTGCCGACAGGTATTGACTAATCTTTGGCCATCGGTACAATCTTCTGAACTTCTGAACTTCTGAACTTCTGAACTTCTGAACTTCTGAACTTCTGAACTAATCATTTTATTCTTCAATCTTGCCATCTTTGATTAACTGATTTATCAGCTGCTCTGCTTTTTCAGACCTGATAAAAAATTTCTCTGGAACTTCTTCCTCCAGAACATCATTGATGACTTTCTCCAATGGAATCGGTTTTGGAAACTGAAAATCATATTTACCAAGCATTGAAACCATAAAGCATCTATCACGGTTCTGTGGAACACCAAAGTCTTTAGCATTAAGCTCACCGTAAAAATTGGAATACCCCTTGCTTCTAAGAAAGTTGATCCATTCTTCAAAATCAGGAAGATTTTTCTCACTATGAACCTGGATAACATTCTCCATAATTAAAACCTGTGGAAGATTATCACCACACTCTTTAAGGATTCTCTCAACTTCCCACAAAAGCCCAGACCTTGTTCCTGATTCTCTACTCATTCCGGCTTGTTGACCGGCCAAGCTCAAATCTGTACAAGGGAAGCTATAAAACATGATGTATTCATACTTATCTCTATCAACAATTTCCAAATCTGCAGCATGAGTTTTGGTAATATCAAGTGTAGGAAAATTAGTTCCGTGAATTGAGTTATAAGAACGGATTGCAAATTCATCAAACTCAACGGCCTTGTAAGATTCAAAATCCACTCCGAGCCTTTTGAGAGCCATAGACTGAGAGCCAACACCGGCAAAAAGTTCTATCAATCTAATTGGTTTTTCAATTTTGTACTGTGGGTATTCTTCATCAAATAACCCTAACTGTTCATATTCCATATTCCACCTAAAAAAGTTGTTCATTTATGTAAATATATTATTTACACCTACATAAGATATTACTATCATAAGTATACATTGTCAATAAAAATGTATACTTTTTATTTACTTTTATAGAATTTGTTACGATAATATATGTAATGAAGATAAACAATAGACAATTCATGCTATGTAAGTTATAATCTTATTATATGGTATTAGAGCAAATCTAAGCCGGTGATTTCTTTTTTTAAGAAGTTGCCGGCTTTTTTTTAATAAGGTAGGAATTCAGATGGGTGAAGAAAAAGACTTTGAAATTTTAATGGATATACAAAATACATTAGGAACGGTTGTAGCACTACAAACAGGGATTCAGGAAGATATTAAAGAGTTAAAAGAACGCGATTTACGACAAAGTGATGAACTTGAAAAAGCCTATAATAAAGCAAAGGCCCGACAAGATAGTATCAAGGATGACTTACAACATCAGATTGATAATAATACAGGGCTGATAAAAGAAATGAAAGCATGTATAGAATCATTAACCACAAATATTAATAAAATCGTTGAAGAATCCAAAAAAAATACAGAAAAAATCATACAAGAAACTTTAGAAAAAGTTGAAAAGAAATATGAATCATTACAGACCGATGTAAAAAATTTGAAAGATGACAAAAAGAATAAAGTTTTTACATGGTGGGGAAAAATACTTGATAAATTAGGATGGATCATTATAGCTGTTATTTTTGCAGCAGTGTTTAAATATTTTAATTTTGTTCCACCAAAATTACCTGTATAAAAATTAAATAATTATAAGGAGATACAAACTATGGGTGAATTTGCTGTTTATATTATTAAAGCTGTTATGTCAGCACTTGCCGGTGTTGGTTTAATGGAATGGTTAAAGAATTTTATCAAAACAGAAAAGACCTGGATATATTCTTTAATTATGCCGTTTATTGCAATCGGCTGCTTTGTAGCAATTGAGTATCTTCCAATAGGTGTTTTTGGTTCAATTATGACTATTGGAATTATGCAAGTTGATTATCAGATCTTAATCCAGGGAATCAAAAAAATTGGGAAATCTAAAATCAATACAGTTTCTAATGAGGAGGTAGAAAATGAGTAATAAAATTAAAGACTTAGTAAAAGAAATTCAACCTTATGCTATAAAGGCTTACAATGATATGAATTCTTCTACTGTATTAAAAAAATTAGGAGTAAACAGTGTAATAATTATTGAAACAAAAAGGGATTTAGCTGTTCAAATGGCATATTATTCACGTTCACGAATGAAAAATCCTGATGATGTAAAAGCAATGTACAAAGCTGCCGGCTTATACGAACCTTCTTTATATGAATGTAATACAGCAAATACCCAAACATTAAATTCTAATCATATCAAAGGTATTGCTATAGATTTTGCACCCTGTAAAGACGGTAGAATCTGGTGGGATGCTCCTGATTCAGTATGGAATGAAATGGGAAAAATCGGTAAAAAGTATGGTTTCTCCTGGGGTGGAGATTGGGAAGATTGGAAAGATAAACCACATTTTGAAATGGTGTAAATTATGGAAATAAAAAAAATCTTAAAAAAAATAGGCTCTATTATTGTAACTGTATTTCTGACTATTCTTGCTATTTTTATAGTTTTTTATAAAACAACAAAAAAAGACAATGCAGATGCAGAAAAAGCAAAAGAGGATAAAAGAAATGAACTTGAAGAAAAAACTCCTGATGATATTGCTGCCAATAGTCCTAATCCTGACACTATCAGCACAAACATTAAACGAGAACAAGAAGAACTTAGACAACGACTTAGGGATAGATTTAAAAAGAACATACCAGGGAACGGAAGTACAAGCGATAATTGATATTATTCTGGAAGAAGCTGATAACTCTATTGAAGCAGCCTATAAAGAAGGATATAAACAAGCTACAGTAGAATTACAGCCAGAAGTTGATTATTGGAAAGCAATGTATGATACAAGAAAGAAAAATTCTTTTGGCGATAATCTCAAATTCACTTTAATTGGATTAGGAAGCGGATTAGTATTAGGCACTTATACAGGCTTTACAATTGGTATTCAAATTCCATCTAATTAAATATATCATTCAAAGATTTTTTATTTTTAAGTAAATCATCCAAATGATCTATGGCTTTTGTTTTATCATAATAATCAGTCATTTTTTCTGTTTCTTGTTATGGTTCTTTGAAATAAATGTTTAATCACTGTTTTTTTTCCGTTATTTTGCTATGCACAAACTATACACACAAAAAGCATTTTTTTAATGGAAAACCATATTTAGTGTTGTTTGACAGTAAAAAACCGATTAAATAACACTATTTTCTGCTATTTAATCGGCTGAATACCCGTAACCCACCTCGAATATACGTGGTTTTCCACTGTTTTTTGTTTAATTTTAACCGTAATTTAACAGTTTTTCAACATAATATTTGTTATAAATTGTTGGTTTTATGCACACATTTATTCACACAAAAACAGCATTTTTTAACGGATCAATCGGCATTTTGCCTATTTATTTTCATACAGATAATCATCTGTTACCTTTAATAATTCTTCCGGAGTAATATAATCAATTCTTGCTCCAGATGGGCCAAGCTGAGAGAAATAAAGAATATCATCCCTATTACATCTCTGAATAACATTTTTATTGTATTCATAACCAAAAGATTGTGGTAAGGAATGTCCCCATAAAACAAGTGATTTATTTACTCCGGCTACAAGATGCTGCAGAGAACTGTCAATTGAAACCGTTCCCCTACATAATTCATTTCTTACTAATTCATAATATGTGAGATATGGCCGTTCAAACTGTAATGTATTTTCAAACTTGTGTTCATTAGGCAATTGATAAAGGATGATTGCTGTTTCTGGATGTTCATTATGAAATAAATTAATAAACTCCTGAGCTTTCTCAAAAGGATAATGTCTTTTCAAAGGCTCATTATCATAATTTGTTGGAACAGCAGCCCAATTAGGTTTTCCATCCTGACCTACAGGAAGATCTATTAATGGACTTTGACCACCTTCAAACTGCATGATTACAAAGTCTTTATAATTGTTAGATTTTATTTCATTTAATATGGTTTCAATTCCTGACATTAAATTTGGATATTTTTTCAAAGGATATAATTCAGCCTTTGTATCTGAACCGTCTTTGTTATTGTGAATAGTAAGACCGGCAGCTTTTCTCCATGCATCTGCATAAGACAGCTTTTTATAAATAAAATCTTCCATATCGTACATACGTTCACAAATCAGTTTTGCGTCATCATGTTTAGCATCAAAAATAAAGTCCCTGATTTCATTTGGCTTGTAAACGTAATCAACGTAAGGACAAGATTCAAATACGTCATAATAAGGTGAAAGTATACAAACCTTATCATAATTCTTTTTTAATTCTTTAGTTATATGGCTTAAAGCTAAATTAAAACCTAAACCACCCTGAGAATTAATGTAGATGTTTTTCATAATTGTTTTTTCTCCTTGTAAAATATTTTCTTACCTACAAAAATAAGTATAACATATATACTGTAATTTTTTCAACATTTTAACATCTTACACCTATAGGATATGCTATAATTCTCATACATGTACCATATTGACTTTGTACACAGGCAGCAGAACAATAACTATTTTTTATAGGTACCCAACAACAAGCCGGAATAACCAATTCTGGATAAGTACAAGCCGTATTATATAAACTGTTACATCCTGGTAATAAAATGACTTTAAATAAAATACAATTACTAGTTCCGCAACAAATCTTAATACAATGACACCAATTATTATTACAACATGTTGAACATACAAATATGCAATTTGCACATGCTAGGCGAGTAGGAGTAATACATACTGTTCCTTGTAATCTACCAAATAAACCTGTTGCATTACCGTGAAAAGCAGCGCAACAGGTAACATCACATCCATACACGCTGCTAGTACATATAACTCCGTTAGGCAGTGTTAGTATGAGGTTGCTTACCGTACTTGAAACACAATCAAAACGTAATGTAGCACTTGTTCGAATTATTGGACTTTGATTAGCGAAAGGTCTTACCAAGGCTAAAGAATAGTTTTCGTCTGATTCACCGGAATTAGTAATAGCACAAACACACTCAGCATTAGTTATTGTACATCCGGCCGTTAAATAACAACTTGCAGCACAACCACCTAATTTTGCGCTATCAGATGCACAACCACATAATGATGAAGCACAAATACCATTTGGAGCATAAAAGTAACCATTTGAACAGAAACAAAATCTTTTTGTAGAACAGGTTGTTACTCCGGCTGTACCACTATAGCAGCATTGCCAAGAACAAGTTTCAATAAACGAATATCCTGAACAAGCATTTTGATTCTGAACAGTTCCTACATTAAAGTATGTTCTTCTATCAAAAGAACATACATTTTGAGTACATGCACACCACCTAAAAGACCTAGAATAAGTCAGATTTTTTGTATAAGTTGCTGCAGATGCTTCCCCTGTTGCTGAACACTGAAATGCAACTCCGGCTGTTAGATTTGCAACGGCTCGACCACAGTTATATGCACAATATACAGCCAACTGAGAAGCAGCAACTCCCTGAGTAACAGCCCCCACACAACTTGTATAAGTATCACTTATTTTAAGATGGCCATAAGCTGTTGCTGTTCCTACTCCATAACTTGTTAATGATGAAGAATGACAAGTAGGAGCAAAATCCGCTGAAAAATCTGCTTTTGCTTCTTCATAAGTATGACCGTCAAAACAAGTAGCATTTGCAATTGTATCAGGTAATGGATGAACGTGATCACTACGAGCAAAAGTGGTACAAGTTCCGACAGCAGCCGTACCTAATTCAGTTCCTTTAACTGTAGCACTGTATAAATCACTAATTTCTTTTTTTCTGGCAATGTCATCTTCTGCAGATGGCGCACATACTTTGGCCCTACCATTTGCATCTCTCATAACAAGATGATTAGCAAGTGATTTTAGGCTTCCGAGATATTCATAAAATTCAATGGAATCTGTTCCAAAGGCTTCTGAATCATCAAAAGTTTCATCTAATATATAGAAGATTTTTCCGGCATTTGTATTACCCAATTGAACCTGGAACAACTTTCCTTTAAGAGAAATTGGCTGATAGTATGCCGTTACCCTAGACCAAGAACTACTAGATGAATATTCATAAATACCGTTTTCTGTACTGTCAGTCTGATTTTTTACAAGAATAAAATCACCGTTATCAGGTGTTTTTCCATCTATAGTCTGGCTTCCTGATAAAGTAATATTTGTTGTAGTTGCATAATTAATTGTAACAGAATCAAGATTGTAACGGCCATTACTTCCAACAGAAAGAACACCATTACTGTATTCAGTTGAAGATGTGGCATTTTGTTCTAATGTTGTTACTCTTTGTGTTAGAGCCGTTAATGCCGTTGAAATAGCATCAGTTACAACTTTAGTTACAATGTGATTATTTGAAGTAGCTGTATATCCATTAGTAGAAAGCCTTCCTACCCCATCAATTGATAAAACAGTATTTCCATCTATTAAAATACTAGCCGTTCCATCACCATTTGCATTTATTGTAATAGGCTTTACAAGGTTATTTCCGCTATCAGCTAATGCAGAAACATTAAGGCTTCCTTTGAAATTGTATGCACCATATTTAAGGTAACTGTTGTAAATAGTAGTTATTACAGCAACAGCCTTAGTAATTACTGAAATAATAGAATCTGTTGCTGCTACGGTTTGTTCTGGAATTGAAACACTTCCACCAATAGGCAGAATATTACCGTTAATTTGTTTTGTACCTGTTCCAATGTCGAGAGAATCAGAATTAATAGAATCATCTTTATGTGTTCCATCTTCATTATGTTGAACACGGAAACGTTCATTAACCTGAGAAATGTAACCAATGTTATAGGTAACATCTTTTTCTGTAGTCCAATCTTCATTTTCCATTCCGGCTACATCGGCAGTTATATTTTTAATGTTTTCTTCATAGATTTCTGATACACCAGGTTCAATTACAACTTCTGCAAGTTTTACCCATCCATCTTCTACTTCCGGAGCAATACCAGAACCTTCTACACCTTCCAAAACCCTATAAACAGGCTTCATTAATTTTTTGGTATCAACATACTGATATGTCTGAGTATCTGTATCAGGATCATTAAATGCTCTCTGTTGATTGTCATAAGTTTCCCACTCACCTTTTACTTCAAGTATATCGACACGGCCCAAAGTAGAACCGGCAAATGCTATTGTTTCATCCGTTTCTTCGGTTCTTCCAAAAGGTATTCCGCTTGATTTACAAACACCATAAATAGGAGAAACTTTTAAATTCATTCCTGATGCCGGTAAAACTTTTCCATTTATAACAAAATCCTGATTTGATTCTAAAAGCATTTGTGTAGCTTTTGAAACATTTTCAGCTATCTGTTCAAAGGCAAATTCAAAATCACTAGCCTTAATAATCTCATTATCCATTGCATGAGATGTTCTAAAAGTTGAATCTTGTAAAGACATTATTCAATTTCCTCCTGTAAGGGAAATAAAAAAAGCCGGAAACCTTATATGATTAAAGATTTCCGGCTGCTAATTTCTCAACATACCAATTATGTCATATTATACCATACTTTTAATTTTTCTTGCAAGTTTTATACTTACTCTGAATAGTCTTTTACCACAATTTCAAGAAAGGCCTTTACACCTTGCGCCCTTAAATAATCCAATAAATCTTCATAAATATCATTAGCAAAACCAACAGGAACACCAGATAAATAAGATTTATCATAATAACCATAGTTACTATATCTAGGTTGTGGTGGAGTAGATTCTTGTGTTTCAATGTTAGGATCAGAATCACCGGCAGCAAGACCAAAAACACCTACAGCTGTATTTCCTTCAAAATGTGCTATTACCGTAAAACTTCCATAAGGCTGTTTTTCAAATAATCTGAAATAATCTATGTATGTTAATTCTCCATTGTATTCAAAACTGATAATTACAGAGCTATCGTTATTACCTGTTATAAAATACATGCTTTGGTTATTCCATTCTTCACTTGTAAAAGTGTTATAAACTATCGTATCACTCCAGGTGTTAGTAGATTTATCCCAATACTTGTTTGAATTACTTTTGACTGAAACTTTGATTGAGCCTTTTAAGAAGAAATGCAAAAAATAAGCCTGATTGCTTTTTACTTCAACAGATTGGCTTAAAATCCCACCCTTATTATTAAATAATATGCCATATCCTTTAGAAAAACTAGCATCTGCATCGGCTACACAATTTGTTAAACTCCATCCTAGAGCTTCACTTGTTTCAATATCTCCATTATCTATTAAGTTCGCAAGTTCAGGATTTTCGTCATCAATTTTATTTGTATTTTCAACTATATAAATTGTTGCATGTGGGAAATACTGTTGAAATACACGTTTAATATCAAAGGCAGTTCCCCACCTGGTATCATGATTTCTGATAAATAAAGCAGCAAATCTATTTTTCAGTGAAGTTTCTGTTTCATCTGCGAATTGTTCCAAGAATGAAAAGAATCTTATGGACTTGTCTAACATTACTCCTGTCTGTTCGTATACATCAGGTGTAGAAATCCATTCTTTCATATACTTAAACAAATCATTTAATTGTTTCTGGATAGCAGCTGTTCCCTTGTCATTTGCAATCAGAGAAGAAAATACAGGTTTACTTTTATCTATGGTTTTAGGGAAGTTTCCCCTTAATTGTTCTTTAAGATCCATTTTTTCCCCCAATTACTGATTGATTATATGAATTTCTACAGAACTGTAACGAGCAATCTGTTTTTCACTTATGATAACATTATCACTCTCTCCGTTGATTGTAAGGCCTGAAACATCCGTAACACCGGAAAGCTGTTTAAGAAGAACTATAACGGATGATAAAACGACATTTTCGTGAATACCAAGACCATTAATATATTCCTGTAATTTTGTTGTTATATCACTTTCAATTTTTGCCTGTTCAACTCTGTATATAGTTACTGTTACTTCTATATCAATATCAACTTTTGTAGCTGCTACAACATCGCAATTAATACCGGCGGCCCTTAATCCTGGATTTTCTTCTGTATCAGTTCCATTAATTAAATCTTCAATTTCATTCTTTAAATCTTCGCTTAAAGAACCGGTTCCATCATCAACATAAACAGTAAAATTATATATTCCAGATTTCAGGCTTCCAAAATGTTCTTCCATACCTACAGATCGAACACCTTCAATACCTAATACGCCGGCCATAATTCCGTACTTATTTGAACCTTGCAAACCATTAATGTAGTATTTAAAACGTCTAAGCATTTGTGTCTGAGTTTCTGTATCAGTTCCTCCGACAGCTTTAGTTGGATTGTAAACACTTACAATTTCTGTGGATAAATTACTTTCTATTGTTGTAATAGTGTTTTCCTTTACATTGTATTGGACACCAATTTCTTCTGCTATAGCTCCTACTTCGTTAGATTCTGTAGAACCATTTACACCGCCGGTTGCGGCATCAGGATTAGTTACATTTGTTACTTCTGGAGTTAAAGAGCTTAGTATTGTTGTTAATGAATCTGCAGCAACATTGTAGGCAGCACCTACACTTTCTGCCTGAGCTGAGATAACACCAGAATTAAGTTCACCACTTTCAATAACACCTGTTTGTGTAGTGATAAAAACTACACTACCATTGCTATTACTAACCCTTGTGCCTACAGGAATAATAGATTCTGTGTCTGAGATTTCATTTCTTGTAAAAATCAGATTTACTGTTGCTTTTGTTGCTGCCGGAATTGTCGCTACGGCTGTGGTTATGAATACTAAGGTTCCATCACTAACTCTTGTTCCAACGGGTATTGTTGATGCCATTGTTAATATTTCATTTCTTCTAAAGATTAAATCAACAGTTGCTTTTTGTCCTGTTTTCTGTGTAAAGTCAAAAACTGAATAAGGAATGGCCCTTAAATTATTAGTATAACCATTACGAGTATCTATATAAGCCTGTTCCATCGGCCTTGCTACGGCTTCAAATATTGTCATAATGTTTGAACCTGAGTTGAAGTCTGTTATTCCTGAACCACCGGCAATTGCACTTTCTTTCATTTCTGTAAGTAATGTATTGTAATTTTTTGTATCCATTAAATTGTTCCTCCAAAATTTCTTTTTGCACCATTTTTATCTATATATATAACTGATACAGTAAGGTTATCTCCCTTTCCTACGAAAGATATATCTTCTACACTGTCTACACGAGGATCTTCTACTGTTGTTTGATGCACACTTGCTTGAATTAAAGCCGATGTTGCATTTAAGGCATCTCCGATAGATGCCTGAATTCCATAGGCTTCAAGTCTTATTCTAGCTCCTATTAATGTTGAATATCTGTTAAGTAAGGCCTGTTCAAGATTATCTACACCTTCTATAGGAGCAATATCACCATTATAAACATCAAAGTCTTTATCATTTATAATCAAATCTTTACCATAATTATCTTTTACATCAGGACTGTTATATACTTCATTTTCTGCAGCTTTATTTTCCGCAAAATTGAGATTTGGAATTAAAACACTTTGACCGGCTTCTAATTCCTGATCTGTTGGAAGATTATTGTAAACGGCTAACATAGTTGATAAAGATGCATCACCATAATAATCTTGTGCTAGTTGATCCCAATTTGTTTCTGCATCTGATAAAGCTACAACCTTATAACCATAAGACAATATGGCTTCATCATCTTCACCTGTATCACCTGGAATTACAGATATACTTACGTCATTTAAATTTTTGCTTATAGTTGCATTAAGTTTATTTGCAAGTTTTACTTCTTCATGGCCAAGAGTAGAAAAAACATCGGCAATATCATCTTGACTTACAGATTCGTCATATAATTCCTGAATACTAAACCAGGCAGAATCATCGCTATATGTTTCGTCAAGATTAGCGCAATAATCTCCTACCTTCTTTGCAGCTTCTACTACGTTCTGGCAAGAGTTCCAAACATCATCTTTTAATGTTGTATAATATCTTGTTGCAGAAAAGAGAACTTTATCCCCTAGTGTAAGTGAATCTGTTATTAAGTATGAAGTATCATTAATAACACCACTTACCATCGAAACATACTGAGCAATAGAACCATTAAAAATATCAATACAACTATTTAATGTTCCAATATATCCTGATAATTCTGAAAGAAATTCACCACCATATTCATTAATCTGATTACATATATCTGTCATTTCCTCTGCAATAGAAACAACGGCAGATGAAAAAGATTCAAAGGCTGAATCAATTTTAGATAATTTGGGAGTTTTTCTAGTTACTTCCGGAAGTCCTGTTGCTGAAAACTTGTAGTTATAACAAAATGGCTTATCTTTACTTCTTGAAATATCTAATTGACCTACAAAGATTTTCCACCATTTAGGATTATGACTTGTTTTGTTTCCACCACCGTTTAGTGAATATAAATATACTTCTTTGTTTTGTAACTTATCGTTGCTGCCATATTTTTTAAGTAAATCGCGCAAATAGAAGGCTTCTTGTTCGCCTGTCATTTCTGTATAGCCCAAAGAACTTTTGTATATTAATTTTAATTCCTGATTTATTGTAGAACCAGATAAACTTATTGAAACAAGATCGTTACCGTAATCAGCAACTACAGCACCACCAAAGGTTTTAGTTTCACTTTTTCTTTGTGGAAATATAAATTCTTCACTTTCTGGAGGAACAGAAAAAGTAAAAGCATCCGTTAAAACTTCATTAAGTTTAAATTCGAGTAAATAGGCATTTTTCCAATAATCTGCATTTAATAACTTAGCCATTATGCTGCACTCCCTACGCCTGTTCCGGTTATAGGTGTATCTAACTGAACCGTGATAGTTCCGTTTCTAATAAAATCTCCAATAGCTTCTGCCAAATCTTTTGCAAAAAGCTCATTTCCACCGGATTTTATTGTTCTCATTTCTGCAAAAGTATCTGATAGTTTATTTGAAATAATAGTTTTAGTACCTGAAAAAGTTCCTTTTCCGGTTCCTGAATATTCAGAAACTACACCGGATGGAGATGTTAAGTTTCCACTTGTATCTGTAGAAATAATGTTACTTTCACTTAAAGCATCATTAATACTTGTTGCCATATCGTTTTTTATATCTTCATCAGTAACATTTTCTTTTGTAAATGAATTAAATAAATCAGTTTCTAACTGACTTTCATCAATTACAAAGCAGCCTGGATTTCCTGTTCCTTTTCCACTATATGAACTTGTACCGGAAACAGTTCCTACATCAGTAGTACTTACCGTTGCAGTTAATACAAAGTTTTTTATTGCTAAAGCAACATTCTTAGCCATATATCTATCACCATTGTTTGTGATATTGTTCATATTTGAGAAAATTGTAAATAAAGCTGTTTCCAATGTTGAATCTACAAGAGCCATTTTCTTATCCCTTCAAAACCTTATTCAGTTCTGTAACAGTACTCGTAAATTGATTTGGTGTAATTGTATGTATTGCCGGACTTCCTTGTGTAATAATTGAGCCAGAATTTAAAGTTGTAAGCAAACTATTTAAAACACTAAATATGGATGCTGCCGAGTTACCAATTTTTAACTTAGAAGTTTGATTTGCTACAATATTAATATCAGAACTTGTCATCTTAATAGAATTATTATTTTTATCCGTAATTGATATACCATCTTCATTAATAACAATAGAATTATTCCATGCTGATATAGACACTTCTTTTTTCTGACCTTTATTGTCATCTTGCGTTGTGTTAACTGTAATAGTTATTTTTTCATCGTTACTTTTAGCAGAATAGTTTCCATTGCTATATTCTTCTGTAATATCCCATCCACCCTGAGTTTTCACTTCTCTACTATTATTTTTATCTTCTAGTTCATTTTTGTTTTTGGCCCATAAAGTTCTGATGTTTTCATCTCCCCTTGAAAAACCTGAACATAATACAAAAGCTCCGGTTGCCGTATATGTTGGAGTTAAAACAAAAACTCTTGAATTTTTTGGCGGCAAGTTTCTTTCTGATGGAATATAGTTTTTATTATCATCTACAGTTACCCATTCGTTTGAGCATACAGGAATATTAGGCAATTCGTAGCCTGTATCAGAAATTACTGTAACGGTATTATTCATTGAGTTTACATCTGTAACTAAGGCCCAAAATCCAATTCTTCCGGTTAAATAATTTCCCCCTAGTATTTTTGGCGCACGTGCATTTATTTTATGTACTTTCTGTTTGATGATCATTGTTCAAACTCCTTGTATACAGCAGATAATTTTCTAATTGGTCTGAAATTATTTCCGGTATACTGACCGCCTCTAGTAACCTGATAATTAATCATAGGATTATCGCCATACATCCATGAATGTTTTTCGGAAATAACATAATAAAGTCCTTTTGCAAATCCTAACCATTCACCTATTCTGGCCGGTCTTTCTTTTGTCATATTTACAATTGTTAAATCTCCAGAATACATTTCATCTAATTTTGAGAACCATCGGGCTAATTTTGTATTCAATTCGTCTAATTTTGTTCGGTCTATCTGTGCATCAGGATCATTGTTATAACCAACTAGTGAACAAGTTAAAATCTGATAACCATATTTATTTATTTTATTTTCCGATGGTTTTGCATAGTTATACCCTTTCTGAATGTCTTTAGCAGCCTGAATATTCATATAGAAAGATGGAGCAGCATCAGTTCCTTCCAAGTAAGTCATAAAGGCCGTGTATACTTCTTCACAGCTTCTTGTAAGTGTATAATCAGTTAATTGAGTAGGATTGATATAATATGTAGCTTCTGGATTATCAAAAGGAGCTTCACGAACAACAAGTTTTAATTGATTTGTATCATCAATATAACTGAATATTTCATAAATCGGTGAAGGAAAAAGTTTCCTAATATAATCAATTACATTAATCTTTTCTGTATCAAAAAGATTACTTGAAATTGGATATGCTATCTGAGTTTCTGTAGCTTCTACATAATCAGTTTTAAACCAGGTATCAATTAAATCACCTATATATGAATTGGAAACAGGTGTAATTTTTTCTTCTGTTGCATCGCTATCAGTTCCACTAAGTTTACTTTCTTCATTTCTAAAAGCTGTTATACTAGTTGTTACAACGTCTTTAATTGTAAGTCCTTCTGTTCCCTGTTTTTTTTCTAAATCAGCCTTGAAAGTTTTGTTAGCCGATTCATTTTCAAATACCATCAGTTTTATGTCTGCAGCAATATTGAAATAACTAAAAAGCCATTCAATACTTTTGCCGGAAACTGTTACTACTTTATTAAGATTACTAGCAATAGCTCCAATTGAAACTGTTGTAACTACCCCTAGAAAGTCTACTCTTTCATCTTTTTCAGAAATCATTATAATATCTAATGGCTGAACCTTATCCATAAATAATTCATTAAGGTTTTCAACATCTTCCTTAACTGTAAAACTGAACGAACCGCCAAAATTTTCTAAAGATCGTTCAAAGTTATATGACTGTAAATTTCTTCCAGATGTATATATTGATGTAGGTGAGAAAATCTGATATATAGTATCATTTTGATAGCATTTAATAACAGGTTGTGGAGCTTGTGATAATGTTTCCATCTTTTTTTCCTTAATATGAAGTTAAATAAAAAAGCCGGAATAATGCAAAAACATTACTCCGGCTGCCAATTTCTTAACATACCTAAATCTTAATTTATTTTATTCTATTAATATGGTGTTGTCAATCAATACGCAAAGAGTCCGCGTTTTAAGGCTGACTTTTTCTTTCCCTAGCTCCGGCCACCAAAAGTTTTTTTTATCATCATGTTTTCCTCAGCAATTTCGGCTATCACTTCGTCCTTCTTTTTGAGCTTTGTTTCGAGCTCTTCGATTTTCCGTTGCTGAGCTTTTTCCGTGATGTCAGGTCTGTGACGGTCAAAAATCATTGCTGCGTTTTCCAAGAATTCTTTCTTCCAGGTGTACGTCCTTTTGTTATTATACACCTTATTAGCTTTCCTGTTTTAGTCCAAGTTGCGGTTAGGCATTACATTATAATTAATTTCAATACCACTATTTAATAATTCAAGGATCTTATTTAATGTTTCATTTTGTTCTGGAACAGTATAATTTAACCCATCAGAATATTTAATTAACATATCCTGAAAATTTCTAATATCTTTATTTCTTCGATTATCAGGATTTGTTATAGCTTCAATAAAGGCATTTGCATCTTCAACACTACCTGTTTGTTTAAGAATTTCTTCACCCCATGCTTCTTTAATAAAACTTGCCGGAGTTGCATCTTCTTTAAGTCTCCATGCACCTTCTAAATCTTCAAAAGTTTCCTCCTTATAAATATTAGGAGTAAGTTTATTAGGAGTATCAAAAACGCTGTATTTATTACCAAGTCCAGGGAATGGGCCTAATCCATTATAATCTCTTAATTCACGTAATCGTTCTAATCCTAAGTCTTTATCACCGTAATATTTCATGTTAGACATAACAATAGAGTATTTTTCTGGACTTAATGAATTCAGAATTTCTTCTGTTTCCATTTCTTTTTCTCTATTAGCATAGTCCATACTTAACCACTTTTCAATGTTCGTAACGGCTGATGATATACCATCCATAGCTTTTAATTCAATGTTAAATACCGGCTGCCCTATTGTTTGTAAAGCTTCTGCAATTTTATTTACAGATTTTCGGTATGCAGTTTCATCATTTTGGTTTTCTGGACTTTCCTGAATATTTTTAAGTTTTGTATCAAAAGTTGCATCAAAAGGTTTATCTTTATATTCTTCATAAAGTTGCTGCATCCTTCTGGCACCGGTATAATTAAGTCCAAACATCTGACGTATTCTTTCAATCTGAGCATCTCCATTATTTCCTGTAGATGCATATATTCCACCCATTAAAGCACCAAAATTATCTTTAGTAAGACCTTGCTCTAGTAACATCATTTCATTTACATAGTTACTATCTTCCATGTAAAGGCTGCCACTTTCACCTTTTTTTAATGCAGATTCAGTTAATGCCCTTCCATTTTTATCTTTTGCTCTTGATAATGCTCCGAAAGCAATTAAATCTGTTGTTTTTGACATTGAAGTAGCACTTGATAATCCGGCACTTGCTTGATTTATAATTTTTGCTCCCTGTTCTCCTTGCCAGAAAGCATTGTTGCCAGATAACTTTGAGAACATCATCATTGTTTCTGCAACTTCTGTAGCAGAACGGGAAAATCCTTTTGCAATTCCTTCTTCCATAACTTTCTGAATACCAGACAAGAATTCAGGAATCTGAGAATCATTCAATCCACTTGCATAACCGGCACTAACAATTCTGTTGAAATCTTCTGGCACATTTTTACTTCCACCGTACCTAGACATAATTCCGGCTAAGTTTGCATATTGATTAGCATCTCCGCCTGTAGCATAAGCCCATTGTGATGTAGTTTCTGCTATTTTACCGGCCATTGCAGCTTGTTCAAAAGGTGAAGTTAAACTATTTCCAATACCTTGTTTTCTAAGCCCCACTACAAGAGAATTAAAGGCATCATTATCAAGATTTGTTCCATTATTATATGTATTTACATTTTTATATAATGCCATTGACAAATCATTATCTGTAGTTCCAAAGGCTTTTCCTGTTCCAAAAATTGTAGGCATAGCATCTTTGTAGGCATCTGCAAGAGCCTTTCCACCTTTAGCAATGGCCACACCGGCCGTTAAAAGTCCACCACCTACTAACAATCCTTTTGCAAGACCTGACATTCCTGAAACATCAGCCATTTGTGAAAAATTGTTCATAGTAGATGACATACCACTTGCACCAGAAATTAACGAGCCACTAATATTACCATGAGCAGCACCTTGAATCATATTACTACCGGTGTTTATAAAGCCTAAAAAGTTCTGGCGATTTAATTGATCAAGTCTTTTATCTTTTTGTTCTTCTGATGTAAGTTGTTTTTTAATAGCCGGTAAACTTGAAGAAGATTGTGCAACAACAGAATTCATATGCCTGAGATTTTTAATTATCTCAGGCATAATATCACCGAATTCTTTCATTATTGCCGTATTGTTTTTATATGAATCTGCTGCATTGTTTTGAGCTTCTGTTATAGATTGAAAACTGTCTAAAGATTCTCCATTCTGATAATTTGCATCAAGTAAAGGTTTATCAGTATTTAATTTTGAATCTAAAAGAAGTTGGCCATGTATTGTGATTCCGTCATTTGCCATTGTATTCACCTCTATAACTGAGCTTTAGCAATATCTTCTTCTGAATATCCCAAAGCCCTTAATTCATCTGCATCTACAGCATTTCTTTCTTTTTCTTTTTCTCTTTGATAAGCATCCCTTATTCCCATCTTGTCATAATTCATAAGGAATTCGAACCATATAAAATAGTAAATATCATCTTGCAGTTCTTTACTCTGAACTGACGCCGTCAAAAAGTCCTGGACTACCATTATCCTCAACGTCTGAAACGGCAGCCACTCCTTTATTTCCGTCTGTGTCATTAGTTTCAATACATTTCTGCACTTTAAGGCGAAAGGTATAGAGTTTTGAATAAACCTCCATAATAAAAGACTGAGAAGGTATATCAAGCCAAGAAAAGTTTTCATTTTCTTTTTTTGCATTGTTAAACCAATCAGGGCCATCCAAAACTAAAACATCAAGAGTTGCAACTTCCTGAATGAATGTCAAAACACTTTTATCGAAACTTTCAGCAGAAATACCGCCTAATCTATAGGCCTGTAATTTACCAATCTGCTGAATATCTCTTGCACGTGGATATTTTACTTTAAAGTCTCCACGGCTTGTTTTAATTGTTTCTGTAACATCTTTTCCCATAACAATAGAGTTAAACATGTTAACTTTTTGTGTTTCATTTAATACAACGTCTGTTTTTTCGATTTTTTCTAATTCCATAGTGTTTTTCCTTTTTTTTGTGGTTTTAAGAGAAAATAAGGGAAATTAAAAGTAATTTTCCCCTATTTTCTTATTGCAGTTTACTGCTCTTCTGCATCTGTCTGAGATTCGTAATCTTCTCCAGAACTCATATCAATAGCTTCAACGCTTACATTTGCTTTGACGTAAGATCCGCCATTCATAGTAATTGTAAAGCCTGTTGAAATAAGAGTATCAATGTAACCAAGAATAATTTTCTTTTTTTCATCGTAGAAATCAAGATATTTAAACTTAGATACAACAGTACCGTTTTTAAAGTCTGATGATTTTGGATTGAAAGAAGAAAGGGAAATCTTGCCGCCACCGTTATAAGTCTGTGTACCTTTGTAAACAGCCGGACTTGCAAGAAATCCTGTCATTCTTCCGGTTACATTTATAGCCTGAGCATCAATTGAAGCCGGAAAAACAGAATCAAGAACCTGAGCTTTCTGTGTCTGAATCTGTTTACTCATTTCTGCAGTATCAACAAATCCAATTACCTGAGCATCAGCAGCACTTGTTCCTACTCTTTCCTGACAAC
>Ga0326513_10001156_pt1 | contig 21435 bp, 40 predicted proteins | sample 2_2465_0518_D_FD_203654 | JGI IMG/M metagenome (GOLD analysis project Ga0326513, IMG submission 203654) | Bovine rumen microbial communities from UC Davis, California, United States - 2_2465_0518 | ecosystem: Host-associated > Mammals > Digestive system > Stomach > Rumen | place: USA... | reverse complement strand
CCGAACACGGTGACGTACATGTACTCGTGCTTCGACGGGTGCTCGTCGATGGTCGGCACGCCGAACATCCCGAACGGCGTCACTGGGAGCATGAGCTACTGCTTCAGGAACTGCGCGTCGATGGTCAACCCGCCGAACATCCCGAACGGGGTTACGAGCATCATACAATGCTTTCGGGGCTGCTCGTCGATGACCGCTCCGCCTGACCTGCCAGCGAGCATAACCTCGATGGGTTCGAGCTCTGATATTCACGGGTGCTTCGAGGGATGCTCGTCGCTCGCCTACGCACCTTCGATACCGTCTGGCGTGAAGTACCTGAACTACTGCTTCAGCAGATGCACGTCGCTCGTCAACGCACCGTCCATCCCAGACGGCGTAATCGACATGTACCGCACGTTTCACGAGTGCAATTCGCTTCTAGAGGCACCCGAAATCCCGAACAGCGTAACTGACCTGGGTTGCTGCTTCTGGGACACGGCGATAACCGAGCCGCCTGAAATCCCGAACAGCGTGACGGACATGGGCTACTGCTTCGCATTTTGCGAGAACCTGGAGAGGGCGCCCGTCATCCCGAACGGCGTCACCGACATGGGGAAATGCTTCACAGATTGCAACTCGTTGACCGAACCGCCTGTCATCCCTAGCAGCGTGACGAACATCGAAGGGTGCTTCGAAAATTGCCACAGCCTATTGTCGGCACCCGCGATACCTCAAGGCGTGACGAGCATGGAACGGTGCTTCTGTTACTGTAAGTCGCTCAAGGCCCCACCCGCGATACCGAGCGGGGTGGAGAACATGAAGATGTGCTTCTACTGCTGCTACTCCCTGGAGTCCGCGCCCGAAATCCCGCAAAGCGTCACGAGCATGGAATGGTGCTTCGTCTCATGCCAAAAGCTCGCGAGCGCGCCCAGGCTACCCGCCAACGTCGCCGATGTCGAGAGATGCTTCAAAAAATGCTATTCCCTTTCTGGAAGCATCATCGTGACGAACACGCCGACGGCGTACGACGAGATATTCACGTACACCCGCAACCCCATCTACGTCGTCCCGATGGGAGGCGCCGACCAAACCGTCTGGAAGTCCATCGCCGACCAGTACGCCAACGTCATCTTCATGGCCGACGCGAACTCCAAGCCCGCGCTGGCCTTCACCGTGACGCGCGTGTCTGCGAGCGGGGCCACCGCCGAGGACGTGGAGGGCGGCTGGGCGCACGTCGTGGCGAGCGCCACGGCCTACATGGACGCGCTGCCCGACGGCTACACCAACGACGTGGGGGCGCTCACGGCCACGCTCAACGGCACGGCGATAACGCCCACGTGGACACAGGTGTCGAAGACCACAGAGGACTACAAGGTCACGCTCGTGCGCGAGACGTGGGTGCAAATCACCGACGCGCGCCAGCTCTTCGCGATCTACGTCGTGGACTCCTACAGCGCGCGCTCGGCGGTCATCACCGTGAAGCTGCCGTCCACGGGCGTGATGTGGGACGTGCACGCGGGAGGGGACGGCTTCACCATCGGGCGGCGCTCGACGGGCGAGGGCTTCGCGGTTGCTATGGACAGCACGTTCGAGGGCGACGTGGACGTCTTCGGGTCCGTTAGCGTGTGTGAGCCGGTCGGCGATGGCGCGGCCATGACGCTGTACAACGGCAGCACGCCGGTGTTCGCAGCCGTGGTCGACATGGCGAACGACACTTTCACGAGCGCCGCCGGCAACGGCGACGTGAGGAAGGCGATGCCGATGCAGGGCGTGATGCTCACGTCCTTCAACGCCGGCTCCACGCAGCTCTGCCGCTTCAATCATACGGACGGAGGCATCTGGACGTACACGGTCGGAACATACGACGTGACAGATGCGTGCGTCTCGGAGGGCACGACGTACCCGACCGCGACGCTCGTCATCGAGAGAGAGTCCGTCGAAACCGTCACGATCGGAAACGGTGGAAGCGTATCGGCGCTCGGCGAGGTCACCGCGCACGACTCGGGCGGCAACGCGCACGACCTGACTGCGAAGATGGACGCCGAATACGGCGGGCAGGCCGCATACCCGCTCTTCATCTCATCGAGCGTCCCCACTGGCTCGAGCGCATACGGGCTGCCCGCGTGCTTCGTCTACTGCACGGCGGACGGCGGGCTGTACTACTGCACGTGAGGAAGGAGGGGCGAATGAAGGCAACCGAGACGAAAGGGGTGAGGACATGAGGAGGGGCACGACTCCGACCGTGGTGCTGCGGGTGACCAACGACGACGGCAGCGACATCGACCTGACGGGCCAGCACCTCTACGTGACCTTCGAGGAGCGCGGCGGCGTCGAGCTGACCAAGCGCGAGACCGACGAGGGCGTGGAGGTGACGCACGTCGAGCCCGCGACCGAGGTCGCGGTGACGCTCACGCAGGCCGAGACGCTGAAGTTCAGGACGGGCAGGCAGGTGCGCGTGCAGGTGCGCAGCACCGACGGCACGACGGCCGTCGCGACCGACATAGGCGGCTTCGCCGCCGAGGAGATCCTGCTGGACGGTGAGATCGAATGACCGTGAACGTGGAGCTGAAGGTGACGAGCCCGCAGTCGCTCTCCGTCGGCGTCGGCAGGTCGCCGACCGTGAGCGTGGCGTCGGGGGCCGTCGAGGTCACGACCGACGACTACGGGCAGCTCAGGCACAAGCCGAGCATCGAGGGCGTCGAGCTCGTGGGCGACAGGGCCTTCTCCGAGCTGGGCATGCGGGGGAGCGAGAGCATAGGGTTCGACCACGGCGAGATAACCGCCGTGGAGCTGACGGCGGCGCAGACGGCTGCGCTGCTGGACTGAAGGAGGTAGATCGCAATGGCACTAGCCGGCACGACAGCCATCACGGAGCTGTGGGCGAAGACGAAGGCGTGGTTCGGACGCAAGGTGACGGCGTCCAGGACGGCCACGACCGTGAGCGTGCAGCTCAAGAACGAGGCGAACGACAACCTGGGCGACGCGGCGTCGATCGCGGCGGCGGACTCCACGAACGCGGGCGTCATGACCGCCGACATGTACACGAAGCTCAGCGGCGTGGAGACGGGCGCGAACAAGACGACGGTCGACGCGTCGCTCTCGTCCACGTCCACCAACCCGCTGCAGAACAAGGCGATCAACACGGCGCTCGCGGGCAAGGCGGCGTCCACGCACGGCCACGACAGCGCCACGACGAGCGCGGCGGGCTTCATGAGCGCCGCCGACAAGACCAAGCTCGACGGCATCGAGTCGGGCGCGAACGCCTACGTCCACCCAACCACGACGGCGGTGGCCGCTGCGGCCAAGAAGGTGGGCAACGACGCGAGCGGCCACGTGGTGCTCGGCGGCGCGCTCACCGCTTCGGACGTGGGCGCGGCGGCGTCCAGCCACGCGCACGGCAACATCACCAGCGGCGGCGACATCACGGCAACCGCTCCCACGGTCGCGAGCGGCGACAAGCTCGTCATCAACGACGAGAGCGAGTCGAAGGTGACCAACGGGCCCGCGTTCGGCACGTCCACCTCGACCTACTTGCGCAACGACGGCACGTGGGGGACTCCTGCGGGCACGTACGAGCACCCGTCCCACACGGCGCACGCGACGAGCGCCATCTACAAGCTCACCAACGACGGCAAGGGCCACGTGGACTCCGCCACCGCCGCCACCGCGAGCGACATCGTGTCGCTGCTCGGCACCACGGCGGTCAACCGCGCGTCGGCAAACGCGTCGGGCACCTCGTTCGGGGCAGCCGCGACGAAGGCGGTCGACACGTCCATCTCGTCGGGCAGCTCCTCGACGAACCTGCCGACCTCGAAGGCGGTGTCCGACTTCGTGGCGGCGCAGGTGACGGGCGCCACGGCATTCCAGGGCACCGTGGACAGCAACGACGCCATCTCCGGCAGCTCCTACGTCAAGGGCTGGTACTGGGTGGTGGCCACGGCCGGCACCTACGTCGGGCAGTCGTGCGAGGTCGGGGACATGGTCTTCGCCATCGCCGACAAGGGCTCGGCGTACTCGGCGAGCGACTTCTCGGTCGTGCAGAACAACATCGTCGAGATGACAGCCGCCGAAGTCGACGCCATCTGCGTGTAAAGGAGGTGGACCATGTCTTTCGTGGCGACGACGGCGCTCACGGAGGTCTGGGCGAAGGTCAAGGCGCTATTCGGAGCGCTCGAGGACGAGCTCGACGGCAAGGCGAACGCGTCGCACGCGCACTCGGCGTCTGACGTGACTAGCGGCACGCTCGACATCGCGAGGATACCGACGGGCACCACGTCGACGAAGGTGGCGCTCGGGGCACACAACCACTCGGCGAACGACGTCACGAGCGGCACGTTGCCCGTGACGCGCGGCGGCACGGGGAAGACGTCCCAATCGGCGGCGCGGGCCTTCCTCGGCAACCCGCCGATTGGGACGTGCGACACCGCGAACGGCACGGGTGCGAAGGCGGTCGCGATGAGCGGCTTCGCGCTCTACGACGGGGCGCGCATCCTCGTGCGCTTCGAGAACGCGCAGACGAGCGCCATCGCGCTCACGCTCGACGTGAACTCGACGGGCGCGAAGACGGTCTACGCGAACGGGGCTGCGACATCCACCTCGAACGGCCTCAAGTGGCGCGCATACGCGACGCTGGAGTTCGTCTACTACACCAACAAGTGGATTTTCACGGGGCTGGCCTACGACGACTACAGCTCGGGGTTCTACATGGGGACGCTGCCGACGTTCCACCTCCCGGGCCTCGCGGCGTCGACCAAGCCCTCCGAGTCGAACATGCCCGTCCTGCCCTGCCGCGTGCTTTTGGGCGACGGGAGCGAATGGCTGTACAGCTAGAAGGGAGTAGCCAATGAAGTACATCGTTATCGAGCTGCAGACGAACGCCGACGGCACGGTCGGCAACCTCGTCTTGGCGTACGACGAAGAGGACGCGGCCTGGTCGAAGTACCACGACGTGCTATCTGCCGCCGCGGTGTCCGCGCTGCCGATGCACGCGGCCACGCTGCTGCGGAGCGACGGCACGCTCGTGGAGAGCCGCTGCTTCGTCCACGGTCAGGACGAGCCCGAGGAAGGGGGCGAGTGACATGCTGAGACTGTTAGCCATCCCTAACGGGGGGGGGTGCAAAAATGGCGTTTGAGCAGGGAGTATGCATGAAATCGTGGTATAATGGTATTGCGCGATTGGGGTGCGTGGGATACAATGACGCACGTGCCACGGATACCCCAATTATCCGTGGCCGTTTTTCTGCATTGGGGGCGGAAAATGAAGGAAATCTGGAAGGACATAGAAGGCTACGAAGGCTATTATCAAGTGAGCACGCTTGGAAGGGTTCGGAGCCTGGACCGCGTCGTTATAGCGAAGAACGGCACGGCTATGCCATGCAAGGGGAGAGTCTTGCGAGCAGTGTTAATCAACGGGTATCCCGTAGCGTGGCTCTGCAAGGACAAGAAGTCGCGTTATCGCTACGTTCACAGACTCGTCGCGAGTGCGTTCATACCGAATCCAGAGAACAAGCCGACGGTAAATCACATAGACGGGGTAAAGACGAACAACTGCGTTCTGAACCTCGAATGGAACACCTTCTCGGAGAATATAGCGCACGCCCAGAAGAACGGGCTTGCACTGACGAAACCCGTCATACGGGACGATGGAGTCGTCTTCATGTCCATAGCGGAAGCGGCGCGGTCCGTGGATACCACGGCGAACAAGTTGCAACGCGTTCTCGGCGGACAGCGGAAGACGGTACACGGCCACGGTTTCGAGTTCCTGTAGCCGCGGGGGGGGGTCGCCACGACTCCATGCGGGGTGGTCTAGATGAGCGCCATCCGATTGAATCCGCCCCTGCTCTACAAGGATGTGTTCGGGACCGTCAACGTCGTGGCAGGCATCTCGTACTACCAGGGCACCACCCCGCAAGCGCCTGCGGGCTACACGCTCGTCGCGGCGTTCATCAGGAGCTTCCAGCGCCCAGGCACGGCCAACGCCACGCTCACGGACTTCTCGAACACGCAATGGTTCGTGAGCGTGTACTCGCCTACGGCGCAGGGAGACTTGACGGTGGTTGCGCGCTTCGTGTACGGAATCGCGGAGGCGATGCCGTAGATGCGAAGGCGGTGATCGCATGACGGCCACGAGGCTGAACACCGATTACAGCGAGACCATGAACATCGTCTCGGCGACGAGGGTGGCGGTGACGGTGACAACGGGCGCGACTGGTAACTACAACACGGGATACGTGAACGACGGTAAGACCGCGATAGTTGCTCCGCACGTCAGCGGCACCGACGTCTACCTGCGCGCATGGGTTTCGACAAATTACGGCAGTTGGTTCCTGACGGCGACCGACCCGAACACGGGCAGCACCAGGAACAACACATCGCTCGCCATAAGGTTCTGGGTGCTGAAGTTCAAGAACAGCTAGGAAAGGCAAGGCAAGGAAATGGACATCTCGCCTTACGTAGGAGCCATCGTCACGGTGGCCGTCGCGATAACCGGCGGCTACGTGGCGATGAAGAACGCCATGAACGCGCAGCTCAACGCGTTGAGCGTGCAGATTGCCGCGCTCTCGCAGCAGGTCGCCGACCTGAAGGAGGACGTGGAGAAGCACAACCACGCCGTCGAGCGCACGTACAAGCTCGAGAGCGACGTGCACACGGCGTTCAAGCGCATCGACGAGCTCAAGGAGCGGGATGAAAAGATCGAGGCGAAGATAGAGAAGCTGCACGGATAGGAGGGATTGGATGGACCAGAGGTATTGGAAGAGATGGATCAAGTTCGCGGGCATGCGCGCCGTGCGCACGGTGGCCCAGACAGCCATCGCCACCATCGGCTCGAGCGTGGCGATGGGCGACGTGAACTGGGCGCTCGTGGGCAGCGCGTCGGCGCTCGCGGGCGTGCTCTCACTGCTCACCTGCGTGGCGGGCCTGCCCGAGCTGCCCGAGCCGGAGTACAAGGACGAAGAGGACTACGGGGAGGGGGCGTAGATGGGGCTCAGGTGCATCGACATCGCGAGCCACCAGGCTGGCATCGACGTGGTGTCCGTGGACTGCGATTGCGTCATCGTCAAGGTGAGCGGAGGCACGAGCTACGAGAACCCCTACTGGCGCGAGTGGGCGCAAGCGGCGCTCGACTCGGGCAAGATGCTAGGACTGTACCACTTCGCATGCGAGTACGGCACGGAGCCTGGCGGCGTGGCCGAGGCGAACTACTTCTGGGAGCGCGCGCGCGAGTTCGAGGGGCGCTTCATCCCCATCCTCGACTGGGAGGACCACGCGAGCGGGGCCGTGTCGCAATACTACGCCGCCGACTTCCTCAAGGCCATCGCGAAGCTGAGCGGGGCCGAGCCGTGGTTCTACGGCGGTGCCTACTTCGTGAACAACTCCGACTTGGACGAGGTGGCGAAGGTCTCGCATCTCTGGAAGGCGAACTACCTGTACCGCTACGACGGCGCTGGCTGGGTGGACGACCCCGACCAGGGCAGCTACGGCAACGGCCCATGGGGCGACATGCTGGTGTATCAGTACACCAGCACGGGCGACATAGGCGGCTACGGCGGGCCGCTCGACCTGTCGATTTTCTACGGCGACCGCTCCGACTGGGAGCGCATGTGCGGAAAGGGGGGCGATATGCCCGACAAGAAGAAGGTGGTCCACATCGACGTGGCGAACGTGCAGGCTTGTATCCACGCCGACATGTGCGAGGACGACGCGAACGGCTACTCGTGGGACCCGCGCCACGGCGAGGACGGGCCCTCCGTCAAGACCGTGTGGGTCGACGGCCTGCCGTACTACTACGACCCCGGCTCGATGGACTGCTCAAGCTCGGTCATCATCGCGACGAACGAGGCGCTTCGATACACGAAATACAAGGACGCGCTGCTGGGCGCGAACACGACGCACGACATGCGCCGGGTTTTCGTGGAGTCCGGACTGTACGAAGTATGGGACACGCAGAGCACTAGCGCCGTTCGCGGTGACATCTACCTCAAGGACGACGAGCACACGGCGATGTGCCAGGACGGCGGAAGCGACGGCGTCTACGGCTACGATTGCCTGAGCGAGTTCAGCGGCTCGGAGAACGGCGACGTGTACAACAACCAGACGGGCGACCAGACCGGCTACGAGGCGTGGATTCACGACTACTACGACGACAACTGGTATTGCACGCTCCACTACAACGGCGCCGCGGACTGCGACTACGTGGTCGAGGACGGCGAGGACGAGGACGAGGGCGGCAAGCGCCACGAGGTCTGCGTGTGGCCGAGCCACGGCAAGATGAACCAGCGCTGGCGCCTGCGCAAGAAGGGCACCGACAAGAAGGGTGCGTACTACGCCATCCAGAACAAGGCGGACGGGTACTACCTCGACGTCGCCGGCGCCGACAACTCCGATGGCGCGGAGGTCATCCTGTGGTCCGAGTACCACGGCGGGAAGAACCAGCTCTGGCGATTCGTGGAGGACGGCAAATCCCCGCGCGTCTTCCGCATCGTTTCGATGATGAAGGGCGGGCGCGTGCTCGACGTGCGCGGCGGCTCCGACGAGGACGGTGCCGGGCTGTGCATCTGGCCGCGCAAGGACGAGGACGCCTCGAACCAGCAATGGGCCGTGCTCAAGAACGCCGACGGCACGCGCACCATCGTCAGCAACGGCGCGGGCGCCAAGCGCGTCCTGGACGCCGCCGGGCAGGCGTAAGCCCAATGGGGCCGTACTTCAGGCGCTCGGACGCCGTCCTCGCCGCGCTGCTCGCCATACTGTGCGTGATCGCGTGCTCGATGACCTACCGCGAGGCGAGGGCGTGCGAGACGGCCCCGTCGTGCCACATGCGCGTGCAAGACCCGCCCGTGGTGGCCTACCCGCAGACGCGCGAGTGCGCGGTCCACGGGTCCACCGTCGTGCTGGCGTTCGGGGACGAGCGCTACGAGGTGCGGCCCACTCCCGACGAGCTGGCGTACGGCATGAGGTACAGCCGAGAACCGTAGACGGACAAGCCCCCTGTCGCTCCGGCGCGGGGGGCCTTTTTCTCGTGTTACAGCGTGTTACTTCTCAGCGGTACTCAGCGGTACTCAGCGGTACTCGCCCAGCGAAACAGCCTGATGAACGGGCTTCTGACCTGCGCAAACATAGCGCAATACGCAACTCTTAATCCCAAGGTCCGGGGTTCGAGTCCCCGCCGGTCCACCACTCTGAACAGGTGAAACGCCCGATTTCGGGCGTTTTTCTCTTTCGGGGCGTGTTACAAGATGTAACGATTGAACGTGGTACAATTCTAATAGCAGGTAATCTCAGTCGATTTAGCGATACCTTCATTATGGAAAAAACCTTTAAATACAGGTTATACCCGAACAAATTGCAGCGCGATTTGATCGAGCGTTCCTTTGGTTGTTGCAGGTGGGTTTACAATCGGTGTCTTGATGAGAGGGAGGCGCATTACAAAGAGACAGGGAGGTACCTCTCTGTGTTCGACCTGCAGAAGATGATAACTGTATGGAAGAAGACAGATTACCCGTGGTTGTCAGATGCAAGTGCTTCGGCATTGCAGTCTGCGGTAGAGGACCTCGGCAAATCATACGACAGCTTCTACGCAAGGATGAAGCAAGGCAAAAAGGCAAATCCGCCAAAACACAAACGCAAGAAGTCAGACAAACAGTCGTTCCGCGTGAAAAACACCGGATCGCACGTTGCTATATTGGACGATAAGCATATTAAGATTCCAAAGCTGGGAAGCGTTAAATGCAAGGTTTCAAGAAATATCGAAGGTCGAATTATCAGCGTTACTGTAAGGAGGTCTCCTTCAGGTAAATACTATGCAATTGTCCTGTGCACAGACTGCCTCGTTGTTCATATGCCTAAAGGCAGAATCGGCGTCATGGGTATAGATGTTGGCGTTCGAAACCTCATTACGCGATCAGACGGCGTTAAAGTACCTAACCCGCAAGCGTTGATTAGCTATGAAGACAAGATTCGCCGCGAGCAAAAGAAGCTGTCCAGAAAAAAGAAGGGCTCAGCGAATTACGAAAAACAACGCAGAAGGCTTTCCAGAGTTTACGAGAAAGCGCGTAATGTTAGGCAAGACGCAATACATAAAGCAACGTTGAACGCTGTTCGCAATAGTCAAGCGATTGCAGTTGAAGACTTAGATGTCATCGGAATGATGGAAGGCAGGAGTCTGTCAAAGAGGATAGCAGATGCGTCGATGGGGGAGATAATACGTCAACTGGAATATAAGAGCCTCTGGTATGGAAGAGACTTCGTGAAAGTTGACAGATTCTTTCCGTCAAGCAGGATTTGCAGAGGATGCGGAGAGGTTTATGACGGGCTTACGCTCGCGATGGAGACGTGGGTTTGTCCTAACTGCCTTAGCGATATAGACAGAGACTTAAACGCCGCATTCAATATCGCAGACGAGGGAAGTTTCCTCTTGTACGGTACCGCGAGGAGCGCGGGAAATTCCAGCAACGCTGTGAAATGCTTCCGGATCAAGCGAAGGACGCAATCGCATTAGCGAAAGCGTCCATATTCTTGCGAACGAAGAATCCGTATTCTAGTTATACGGAACTCCGAAAAATGTTACGGACGGAGTCTCCCAGCAGCTCCGCGTTAGCCATGTGGGCGGGCGCGTTGGCCGCGAAGTAGTGCTCGTAGTCCACCGTCAGGTTCGTGTGGCCGAGCGACTTCGAGATGAGCGAGTCGGACGCGCCGAGTCCCTGCATGATGGTTGCGTAGGAGTTGCGGAGGTTCTTCATCGGCACGTACTTCGCGCCCTTCGACTCCATCATCTTGCGGTACTCGCGGCTCACGCGGTCCGGCCGCGTGCGGTTGCCGTTCGAGTCTGGGACGAGCGGGCCGCTCCCCGACAGCTCCAGGAGCCGCTGCGCGGGCCATCCCGCGAAGAACACCGTGCGCCTGGACTCGGCGGTCTTCGTCGGCCCCGCCACGAGCTCGCCGCGCACCTCGGTCAGCGTCTTGTCGACGCGCACGGAGCAGCGGTCCACGCCGAATTCGAAGTCCTCCCAGTAGAGCGCGCACGCCTCCTCGCGCCGCAGGCCCCCGAACAGCATGCACAGCAGCACCGGCTCCCACTTCGAGCCCGCGACGGCCCCGAGCCACGCGGGCACGTCGTCGAGCAGCAGCACGACGGGCTGGTACGACTCCTTGCGCTTGAGCCTGATGCGCCGCTGCATGGGGTTCTCGTCCACCAGCTCGTCCCGCCACGCCTCGTTGTACATCTGGCGCATGAGCTTGTATGCGTTGCGCTGGGCGCCGGGCTTCTCGATGGTGAGCAGGCCGCGCTCGATCTCGCGGGCCTTCAGCGACGCCATCTCGCGGTCGCCGAAGAGCGGCTCCACCAGCCCCTCCCAGGCGTAGCGGTAGGACGACTGCGTGGACTTCGAGAGCGCCGCCAGGGACGGCTCGTAGAACAGCGTCCAGTACTGCGAGAGCGTGATGTCGGGGAACTCGACCTCCTTGCCCTCGTCCAGCGCCATGCGCGCCAGCGCGGCCTCGGCGTCCGACCGCGACCCCCGCACGACCTTCGACTTGCGCGTCCGCCTCCCGTCGTCGGACGGCCTGCCCTCGACAGATACCCTGTAGCGGTCCTTGCCGAGCCGCTGTATCGACCCAAGTGCGCTCCTCATGGTACAATCCTCTCGTTCACGGGCGCTCGGCTCCTTCCATTGCCCCGTCGCTGCGCCATCAGCGGCGGGGCCCTTTTTCATTTGCCTTCGTTCCACGGGGGCGTGACATAATCCCCGTCTCCGTACTTCTCCCGCGCCTTCACGGCGTCCTCGCCCTGGTACATGACCCCATCGTGGACGTATACGAACTTCTCGACGGCCTCGGCCATCTTCCCGTCGACGGTCCTCTCGGCGGCCTTCTCCAACTTCGCGTCGAACCACGAGTTCGCGTAGTCGAGCGCGGACCTGATGCCGAGACCAGCCGAGAACGCGCACACCACGGCCACCACGACGAGCGCCGACGACACGTACGGGTCCGACACGTTGCCGCTCACGGACGCGAGCATCGAGAAGAATGATATGATTATCCCGATGACCGATAGGAACGCGCTGGCACCGCCTTTTGGAGATGATGGCATTGAAGAACCTCTCTTTCGGGACGATCGCCGTCACATGCCTCGTGCTGCTGTCCATAGCCGTCGCGACGGGGCTGTACGCGCTTCTCTCGCCGCTGCTCTCGGCGCTCTAGCTCACAGCATCCACGGCTCCAACGCGGACAGCTCCGCGCTCAGCCGCTCCGTCTTTTTCGCTCAGCGCGGAGAAGGCCCGCGCGGTCTGGACGAGCACGTCCCTGTGCTCGCGGTCCATGTTCCTGTAGAGGGCGATTAGGTGCTGCTCGTCGGGGGAGAGGGGCGGTTCGTCCTTCTTGTCTAGGTCTATACCCAGCAGGAACGTCATGGTGATGCCGAGCGCCTTCGAGATTTCTGTCACCCGCGAAACCTGCGGGTCGGTCTGCCCCGACTCCCATCTCTGTATGGTCTGCTGGGTGGTGCCGACCGCCTGGGCCAACTGCTCCTGGGTCCACCCTCTTGCTTCCCTGGCTTCTGCAATCCTCAACATGACAATCACCCCTTACACACAACATGTGTATTTTCTCACATTTTGGTGTTGACATGAACACGCCATACGGGTATTATTGTCGGAGTCACACATGTGGCGTGTAACCCCAGATAGAAAGACGGGAGGTGAACCATGCTGACCAACATGCGAAGGGAGAGGCTCGAACACGACCTCTCCATAAAGGAGGTGGCCGACGCAATCAACGTCCACCCGAACGCCGTTAGTCGCTGGGAAACCAATCAGACGGAGCCGACTTCGAGCAATCTCATCGCTCTTTGTCGGCTCTACGAATGTTCGCCCGAATACCTGCTCGGCATGACGGATGACAGGCATGCGCAGGTGGTGGCCCGATGACCGACCTCGTGCCAATCGTCTGCGCCGTGAACTTCTTCGTCGCGCTCATGAACCTCGGGCTGGCAATCACCGCCGTCCGCATCGACAGGCGGCAGCGCGAAATCTTCGAGATGCTGGAAGAGGCGGCAGACGCGATCGACCCGCCCTTGGTACGGCGGTAAAAACTGCCACGCGCCCGGCCGCACGTCTCCCCCCCTCTCTCGGCGGCTGGCGCGCGGGGGCGCTGCGTTGCCGTCCCATCCCCAGCGGCTCCGCAGCATCCCCGTGCGCCACGGTGGCGCAACCGCACATTGACAACCGAAACACCCGCCACCTACCCAGTACGCCGACAGACATTGCGATGACGCGGCCTCGGGGAGAGACAACCTTGCGCAAGGCGCAGAGCGGAAGGCAAGTAGGGGCAAGGCGCGGGACACCGACTCGGCGGCGCGTCGGCGACGGGGGACACGGGCCAGCGAAACAAGCCTGCCCACGCGGCCTCCTTAGTAGCTGGCGCACCCCTCTGGCGCGGATTGGGAAAGCGTGGGCGCTGCTTGTGGCGACGTGACATTCTTCATCTTTCATATGAGCCCAGGAAGCGTAAGTGCAAGGGGTGCAGGGCGAAAGGCCGACCGCTGCCCCCCACCGCGGGCGCGCCGCCGAGCCGATGGAATGACAACAACGTGACAGGAAGGAGAAGGCGATGGAGCGCGTGATGATAACCGTCCCCGACTTCTGCGACGAGGCCCACAAGAGCCGCGAGCAGGTGTACTCGTGGGCGCGCAGGAAGAAGGACCCGCTGCCCGTCCGCTACGTGGACGGCGAGCGCTACGGGGCCATCCTCGTGAGCGAGCTGGCCGAATGGTGGCGCAGGAACGGGACGCTGATGAGCGAGAGGAGCTAGCGATGGCGCGGAGAAAAGAGATGCGCCCCGCGAGGGGGCGCAACGGTTCTGGTCAAACCGAGAGCCAGTATACCACACGCAGGCGCGTGCGCAAGGCGTGGAGGCCCGTCGTGGAGCCGAGGCGGTTCCGCGAGACGGGAGCCGAGTCCGAGCGCATGGCGCAGGCGGGATGGGCGTTCGCCGTTGCGTGGCTGCTCGGCGTGGCGGTGACGGTGGCCGGGATGGCCGTGTTCGGATGGGGGGTATAGGGATGGACCTCCCTGTCGAGGTTAGGAGGGCGGCAGAGTGGTTCGCCCTGGCATGCGAGCGGGAAGGGCTCGGGGGGCTGGTGGCGAACGTCGGCGCCGAGGGGGGCCGCGTCGTCTGGATCACCTTCACGGGCGAGGGCGTGCACGAGTCGTTCGTGCGCCTGCCCGAGGGCGCCTACATACGCAGCGCGATGTTCGAGGAGGCTTTCGATGGACAACTACCCGACGGGCGTTAGCGGGAGCATCCCGTTCTTCTGCGAGCCCGACGACGAGCCCGAGGAGTTCGACCCGTACGGGTACGACGACGGCGGGCACTTCGACCCGACGAGGACGAGCCGCATCTACGACGCGCTCGTGGACGCGGCCTACGAGAGGAGTGGAGATGGCGACGAAGTTCGACGTGTTGGTGGCCGCCAAGGCCACCGAGAAGGAGTTCGCGAAGCGCGTTAAGGCGCTCGAGGACGAGTGCAAGGAAGAGTTCATGGAGCGCTACAGGGCCGACGGCACCGACCGCATGCGCTCCACGGTGTTCGACCCGAAGGCGGCGTGGATGACGCTCAGGGGCGGCAGGCCCTCCGAGAGGGTGAGGCGCTTCCAGCTGAACGACCCGCAGGCCGCTATCGACTGGATGGACGCGGCGAGGCCCGAGACGGACGGCTTCGCGCAGGACAACCTCGAGCGCTTCTGCGAGTGGTGGTTCATGCAGACGGGGGAGTGCCCCGACGGGTGCACGGTGCTCGAGTACGACTCCGAGCCCGTGGAGCCGACGCCGGCCCTCACGGTGAAGGAGGCGAAGGTGCTGCCCGCGCTGAAGGCGAACGCGGCGCTGCTCGGAGAGGTGAACACGCTGCTGCTTGAGGAAGGGGGCGGGGAATGACGTTGCTAGAGAAGCTGGCGGCCGTCCACTCGACGATCCGCCAGCCCGTGAAGGACTCGCTCAACCCGCACTTCAACAGCGCGTTCGCGTCGCTCAACGAGTGCAACCGCGTGGTGGCCGAGGCGGTGCGGGCCGTGGGGGAGTGCGACTACTGGCAGAGGGCCGTCTACAACCCCGACGCCAAGTGCTACGAGATGCAGACGGTGTTCGCGGCCGACGGGAAGGAGGCGGTGCTGTCGAGCCACCCGTTCAGGGACGACGCCAACCCGCAGAAGGCGGCGAGCGCGTCCACCTACGCGCGGCGATACTCGCTGCTCAGCGCGTTCAACCTGGCGGCCGAGGACGACGACGGCAACGAGGCGTCCCGCCCGCCCGACACGGCGTCGGGGACGGAGGCGGCCAAGCAGCGCATGTGGCACGCGGTGAAGGCGTACGCGGCCAAGGCGGGGCAGGACCCGAAGGCCGTGCTCGCCGGCATACAGGCCGACCCGGGCGTGCCGTGGCAGGAGTCCGCCGACTACTTCGAGATGATCGCGATGAAGTACGAGGCGATGGCGAATGGATAGGCTGCCCGAGCAACCCGACGGCTTCGAGGCCGGCGTCGCGTTCGACGACGAGTCGGTGCCGCTCTGGGTGCGGATAGAGGAGGCCCTGCACATGGTGGGCGTGGCGCAGAGGGAGGCCAAGGGGCGCGGCGTCACGCTGTCGCGCGTGACGGCCGAGTACTACTCCGCGAAGGCGCGGGAGACGATGGCGCTCCACGAGAAGGGCTATCCCGCCACGCTCATCGCGAACCTGATAAAGGGGCAGCCCGAGACGAACGGGCTGCTGGAGCAGAAGCTCGCCGAGGAGGTGGGCTACAAGAACGCCGTGGAGGCGACGAACGTCTACAAGCTCATCGCGCGCGTGCTCAACGACGAGCAGGAGCGCGAGTGGGAGCAGGCGAGAAGGACGACATAGGAGGTACTAATGAGCATCAACAGGGTATGCATCTCGGGCAACCTGACGAGGGACCCGGAGGTCAAGCGGACGCAGTCGGGCATGTCGATCCTCTCGTTCGGGGTGGCCGTGAACGACAGGCGCAAGAACCCGCAGACGGGAGATTGGGAGGACTACGCGAACTTCGTCGACTGCACCATGTTCGGCACCCGCGCGGAGAAGGTTGCCAACTACCTCTCGAAGGGCACGAAGGTGGCGATCGACGGCAAGCTGCGCTACTCGTCGTGGGAGCGCGACGGGCAGAAGCGAAGCAAGCTCGAGGTAATCGTCGAGGACCTGGAGTTCATGAGCAAGGGCCAGCAGCAGGGCGGCTACCAGCAGGCGGCGAGCCAGACGCCGACCGTGCAGCAGGCGGACGCCACCGTCTACGATGACGACATCCCCTTCTAGGCGGGCGCCATGTACAGGAAGGTCACTACGGGACTCTGGTTGGACCCGAAGGTCGAGGAGCTGAGCGGGGAGGCCACGTACGTGTGGCTGTACCTGCTCACCTCGCCTTCGGGCAACATAGCCGGTTGCTACGAGGTGACGCGCAGGCGCATCGCTCGCGAGACGAAGCTGGACGAGGACACTGTATCGGCGGCCCTGGACGAGCTGTCGGACACCAATGTCATCGCCTACAGCGACGCGACCAACGAAGTGCTCGTGAAGAACTGGCGCAAGTACAACTGGACGAAATCGAAGAAGCTGGTCAAGCCGATAACCGAGGCTATCGAAACGGTCAAGGACCCCAATTTCAGGGCCTTCTTGGAGTCGGCTTTCAGCGAGTGGTTCGAGATACCGTATCAACACCCTACCGATACGGTATCAAAAGGGTATGGATACGATTCTGTATCTGTTTCTGTTACTGATAGTAAGGGTATACAGGTAGATAAATCAACCAGGAACACCTCTCAGGTAGGGACAGGCAAGCACAGGCACGGCGAGTTCGGCAACGTGCTCCTCACCGAATACGAGCTCGAACAGCTCAAGGCGAAGTTCCCCTCCGACTGGCAGGAGCGGATAGACAACCTGAGCTACTACATCGGCTCCAAGGGCGACAAGTACAAGTCGCACTACCGCACCATCCTCAGCTGGGACAGGCGGGACTCGAAGGCCGCCCCGAAGGGGGAGGTGAGGCTCGATGCCCGTTACGCGAAATACGACTAGCGCCAGGGAGGTGTTCGGCAACCTGCGCGGCACATGCCACCACTGCGGCAAGCCGCTGAAGCGCATCTCCGTCGATCTCTTCGGCAAGCAGACCGAGGTCCCGTGCTGGGGCTCTTGCGGCTGCGAGGAGTCGAGGTGGGACGGCGAGGACGTGACGCAGGACGAGCGGAGATGGGCGAGGGCAGGCGTGCCGAAACGCTACCTGCACGCCGAATGCGACCTCGGCGGGTACCCGCAATCGGTGGCGTCGGGGCGCTCGCTCTACGTCCACGGGCCGTACGGGTCCGGCAAGACGTTCTTCGCATGCGCCCTCGCCAAGCGGCTCGTCGACATGGGCGTCTCCGTGCGCTTCGAGAACAGCCGCCACCTGATGACCGAGATACAGGGCATCTTCGGCGGCAGGAGCACCGACGCGCTCGACAGGGCGCACAACTGCAGGGTGCTCGTCCTGGACGACCTCGGCAAGGAGCAGGCGACCGAGTTCGCCATCTCCATGCTCTACGAGCTCGTCGACGGGCGCTACATGCAGGGCAAGCCGACGGTCGTGACGAGCAACTTCTCGCGAGGCGAGCTGATGACGAGGCTCTGCGCGAGGGACGCCGCCACGGCCGAGTCGATAGTCTCGCGGCTCTGCGAGAACGCCGACACGCTGCTCATGGACGGCGAGGACAGGAGGCTGGCGTGATCTACGACGACGGCAGCAGCACCCACCCCGACATGGCGACCGTCCTGCTCTACGCCTGCCCGCACCTCGGGGCCGAGTACACGGCCGACAGGCTCGACGCCTACCGCTGGACGGGCGACTACCCGAAATGCGCCGTGTGCGGCAGGACGCGCGGCATAGACGGCGTGCACCACGAGCCGCCGAGGTCGAAGGGCCCGCTGACAATCGTCGCGGGCCCCCGGCGCTTCAAGGTGAAGCCGACGCTGATGACGCTGTGCTCCGAGTGCCACAGGGACCGCCACGACAGGGCGGCCCTCTCGTTCTCGTGGGAGTTCGACTCCGCCGGGCACGAGCGGGCGTTCCTCTCGGGGGCGCTCTTCGGGGCGGGCTGGGCCGAGCACGACGAGAGGTTCTGGGAGATAGGCTGGCTGCTCGTGACGAGCAGGGGCAGGACATGGGAGGTGCGAAGGTGAGCAAGGAGTCGAGGATAGGCAACGGCTTCGCGGAGCAGGTGGCGAGCCACCTGGCCGACAGGCTGGGCGACGACCGCATAGAGCGGAGGGTGCTGCACGGCACGAAGGACAGGGGCGACATAGCCGGCCTCTTGTTCAGGGGCCGCAGGGTCGCCGTCGAGTGCAAGTGCTGCAAGAAGATGGAGCTCTCGACATGGGTCGACGAGGCCGAGGTCGAGAGGGGCAACGACGACGCCGAGTACGGGATAGTCGTCCACAAGCGAAAGGGCAAGGGCGCCAAGAGCTTCGGCGAGAACTACGTGACGATGACGCTCGACACGTACTGCGCCATGGTCGCAGGCGGCGCTGATCTGCTCGAGTGAGGAGGAGACATGGCGGTTACGAGGAAGTGCGCGAGGTGCGGCAGGGAGTTCCCGGCCGAGGGCAACAGGAAGTACTGCTCGAAGATGTGCGCGCTCACCGTGAACCTGGAGCGCAACAGGCGCAAGGCGGCGGAGAAGCGCGAAGCGGGGCGGTGATCGGGGTGTCAGATTGCGCCAACGGCGGCCGCAGCGTCTACCTCAAGCCAGACGGCGAGGGCGTCATGCGCGTCCGATTCGATTTCGACGTCCACGGCGCCAACATGCTGCCCCATTGGGACTACGCCTTCGAGCTGAACGGGCGGGAGCTCTCGGGCATAACCGTGGACGGCGAGCGCTGGGCGCCAGAGCGCACCTGCACCATGCGGCGGGTGTACGCGGGCTACCCGTGCCACGACTGGAAGTGCAGCGAGTGCGGCAAGATACACAACTCGCTGAGGGCGGGGCAATGGTGTCCGAGGTGTGGAGCGCACACGGTGCGTGTCGTGGACAAGGACGGGCGGCGGCTCGGTGACGGCGCATGAGCGACTACCAGCGCAAGGCAATGGGCCACGAGGAGCCGCACACCTGCCCCGAGTCGCGCGGCACGCCCTGCGACGGGTGCCCGTGGCTGGCGTGCATAGAGCAGCCGTGGCGGCGGCACTCGCGGTGGCGCTGCTACTGCGACGCCCTCGGCAAGAGGGTGGACCCGAGGGCTGTCGAGTGCCCGAGGGGGCGGCGATGAGGTGCATGGACGGCAGCTCGCTCGACATCTACGACCGCAACCAGGTGGACGCGCTCAAGGCCGACCACCTCGCGGCGCTCGGGCGGATACGCGAGCTGTGCCGCGAGAACGCGGAGCTGCACGCGAGGTTGGACAGACACGAGCGGCGGCTGCTCGACTGCGAGTGCGAGTGGATGAACCTGGACTGAGCGACAGGAGCCGACGAGAGCCACGAAACGAAGCGAAACGGGTTGGGAGTAGGGGCGGCGCGTTATCTCGCTCTCACGGACAGCACAGCCACGGAGAATCGAAATTTCGAACACTCGGAAGGAGTGAGTTTATGGATAAGCAAGAAATCATCATCGACGACACGTTGAAGGTAGTCCACATGGACAGCATGAACTGGCAGCTGTTCGAGAAGCGAGAGATCAAGGCGAGCAACAACCCGAAGGCGCGCGTCGGGGAGGTCAACTGGGTGGCCCTCCCCGCGTTCTTCGGGACGTTGAAGCCGGCACTCGTCAAGGCGCGCGACATCTACCGCGAGCGCAAGCTGGACGCCGCGACGCTCGACGCCGCGATCGAACAGCTCGAAGCGCTCGACCGCAAGTTCGTGCGCGAGGTCAAGAAGGCGGTGGGCTAGATGGGATCGAAGGTGGGCCACAACGCGCCCGACCGCTGCGAGCTGTGCTCGAAGTGGGAGCGCAGGCAGCTCGACTGGGGGCGGTGCGGCTTCGACGGGCGCACGACGTACGGGCACGCGCCGTGCAGCGCGAGGGTGCGCGGCGAGACGGCGTTCGAGAGGAGGGCGCGATGACGCCGATGGAGGTGTTCGAGGCGCTGCGCACCGACGAGGTGACAGACCTCTACACGGGGCGCGGCACGCACGAGGGCTGCGGCCAGTGCTGCTCGCGCTTCCTGCCCATGTCCCCCGCCGAGGCCGCGACGGTGCGGCTGGCGGCGAGGCGCGCCGACGTGAGGCCCGAGCCGCCCGATGCGGTGGACCTCATGTGCCCGCTGCTCACGGACGGCGGCATGTGCGCGATATACGACGTGCGCCCCGCGATCTGCCGGGCCTACGACTGCGCGGCCCACGCGCGGCGCGACTACGCGCCGTTCCTGGAACACGGTATAGACGCGGGATGGAGGGTATACGACATGAGGGAGTTGGTGAGATGAGCGACAGGTACGAGGCCTGCCCGTTCTGCGGCAAGCGGGACGCGCAGGTGAAGCACAGCCGCAACTGGGGCTATTTCGTGTCGTGCTCCTGCACGGCGGTGGGCCCCGGCAGGGGCAGCAGGCAGGGCGCGATAGACGCCTGGAACAGCAGGCCCGAGCCGGTTCAGGGGAGGCTGCTATGAGGGCGGCATGGTTCGCGGCCGGGGCGCTGCTGGGCTTCGTGGCCGCGTCGCTGCTCTCGGCGGGCAAGGAGCCGAAGGACGTGCGCAAGGTGGACTGCATCACGTGCCTGGAGTGTCGCAAGTCGCGGTTCGAGGCGCACGGCGGCGACGCCGAGCTGGTGTGCTGGGCGCATCCCGAGGACGGCGGACGCGTGGTCAGGCCGTCGAGCTGGTGCCAGGAGGCGGAGCGATGAACACCAACGACATCATCAGGCAACGCCTGCTCGAAGTGCTGGGCGAGCGCGGCATGACGCAATCCGAGCTGGCGCGGCGCATGGGCCTGCCGCCGGCTTCGGTGGGCGACTGGACCACGGGCAGGCACGGGATGACGGCAGACAGCCTGCGGCGCGTGTGCGAGGCCCTGGGCGTGAGCGCGGATTGGATGCTGGGACTGAAAGAGGTGGACGAATGAACGACAACGACGCGATCCGCGCCGAAATCTCGCAGGCGTGGCGCGGGTGCCGCTGGTGCTGGCACGTCTACCGTGGCGAGAAGACCGTCGGCGTTGGCGTGGAGGACACCGCCGATGCCGCGATGCAGGCGGTCAAGGCGCTTATGCGCAGGATGGAGGTGGACGTATGAGCGAGATGACCGACAAGCAGCAAGCCGCACGCGCCCTGGGCTACCTCGAAGGATTGAGCGTGTGGCTCTGGGAGAACCTGGACAAGGTGGACGCTGTCTATAGCGAGAGCTACGACAAGGCGGTTGAGACGCTGCGCAAGGCGATTGATTGGGAAGAGGTGGACTAAATGCACATACCAGACAAGTACCGCGACCGTTACGA
>Ga0326513_10001155_pt1 | contig 21455 bp, 18 predicted proteins | sample 2_2465_0518_D_FD_203654 | JGI IMG/M metagenome (GOLD analysis project Ga0326513, IMG submission 203654) | Bovine rumen microbial communities from UC Davis, California, United States - 2_2465_0518 | ecosystem: Host-associated > Mammals > Digestive system > Stomach > Rumen | place: USA... | reverse complement strand
GGATACGAGGCCGTCTTCACCGTGAAGGCCGATTTCGGGGGAGGGGTCAAGAGATACCCAGTCTGGAAGATTATGGAGCGTCTGCTCTACGTCACCGACACCCACAACAACAAAGTCCGCTTCATCTTGAAGAGGCCGCAGGCTTTGCTCTACAAGGAGATGTGCCTTCAGCGCCTCAAGGGTCAGCCCGTCCGCATCGACATACTCAAAGCCCGTCAGATTGGCTTCTCCACCTTCATCGCGGGGTTTTGCTTCGTGATGACGATGTTCACCCCGAACTTCCATTCCGCGATCATGGCGAACATCGAGGCGAACGCCCACAAGCTCTTCAAGAAATACCAATACTTCTACGACCACCTCGATGACTCGAACCCCGACTATGAGGCGATTCGCCAGTTCGAGTCCACCCACAAGGGGCAGAAGGACGTAAGGTCTTGGAAGCCAACGCTCAAGTTCGCCAGGGGTCAGGAATATATGGAGACCCTCAAGGGCAACTCCTCTTTGGAGGTCGTCGTGGCGGGGGATGCCGCCGCCCGCGGCTCCACCTACTCCTTCTTCCATTTCTCCGAGTGCGCGTTCTACGCGAACCTCACCGACACCCTGAACGCCGCCACCGAGACCGTCGACGACAACTCGGCGGACACCTTCATGTTCATGGAGACCACCGGAAACGGCTTCAACGAATACAAGGACAGGTGGGACAACGACGAGAAATGCGAGGGTCTCTGGAAATCGTTTTTCATGCCTTGGTTCAAGGAGCCGAGATACACCGCGACATTGCTCCCCGGGCAGGATGCCCCGCAGTTGGAGCCGTGGCTTTTGGAGCGCCAGAGGCAATACGGCCTCACCGATGGGCAGATGCTGTGGTATTGGCGCAAATACATGGACAAGGGCAAGAACAGGAGCCTCATACTCCAAGAGCATCCGTTCAGCCCCGTCGACGCCTTCGTCTCGAGCGGCTCCTGCGTATTCGGCAACGATTTGGTCGCCCAGCGCAAGTCCGAGATACTCAAGTTGCTCCAAAGCGGCTCTCTTTATAAGAAGAGGGGGCTCTTCACCTACCGCCCCGAATTCTCTCAGGACGGCTCGCGGATCTCCCTTGAGGACGTCGGCTTCTACGAATACCCCTCGGGGGAGGTCCGCGTCTTCGAGATGCCAATCAAAGGCCACCCCTATGTGGCGGTGTGCGACCCGAACAACGAGAGGAACGACGACTCCGCGATACAGGTCATAGACAACTCCAACGGCCGCCAGGTCGCCTCGTTCTCCTCATCCGAGTTCTCCTGGGACAAGGTCGCATACCAACTCTATTGCTTGGGCAAGATGTATAACTGGGCGCTCATCTCAAACGAGATGAACGTCGGCAAGACGGTGATGGACTACCTCCTGAAACTCAAATACCCGAAACTCTACGTCTCGCAGAGCCTCTCGGTGGACGACTGGAAGCAGTCGATAAACAGCCGTTACGGGCACATCATCACGAAGAACAACCGACCCTTCGTCCTCGAGCAGATGAAGATAGCGTTCCGCGAGGACCCGTCGATGATAAACGATTACCACACCATCCTTGAGATGGAGTCCTTCCAAACCGTCTCGCACGTCAGGAACGGCGCCATCATCAAGAAGGACGAGGCGCAGAGCGGGAAGCACGACGACCTCGTCATGGCTTACGCGGCGTTCTACCTCGTGAGGGAACAACAAACCGCGACGATACAGGAAAGCGAGGCGGAGAGAGCCTCGAAGATGACGAGGCAGCAACTCGTCTCCTACTACGAAGACAAACTCGCCGAGGCTCATAGGAGCCTTGAGGAGAGGAAAGACACGGAGGTTCAGTTCTATGGATTTTGACAATTTCAAAAAAATGACCCCCGAACAGCTCGACTTCAACCAGAAGATGCTCAGTTTTTTGGGGCTTTTCGGGATTGAGCCGGAGATGTTGGAGAAACTTCCGTCGATCGTCGCCGAATGGGACAGCTTCGTCGAGCAGGCCAACTCGAACTTCAAGAGGATAGCCTCCGACAACGCGACGATAGCCGAGACGATAAACAAGATATTGGAGAAGGTGCCCGTCGACGCATCCAACGGCAAAACGCCTTTGGAGAGCCTACAAGGGACGCAGGTGGAGGAGTTTGACCTAAATGGATAAGCAATCGCCAAAGACAACCATAGCCTACCAGTGCTGGGAACGCTATTACTCTCACTTCTTCTGCGCCAAGAACATCGGCGGCGTCTTGAGGCAGTGCCGCGATTTCTTCGCGGGCAAGCAATACGACAAGGACACCGTCGGAGGTATGCCGAAGCCCTGCTTCAACCTTTGCGCGGAAGTGGTCGAGAAGAAGGCCGCGAAAATCACCGAGACGGAGCCTTATATAACCTTCATCTCGGACAACGACGACATCGACCTCACCCAACTCGACGATTTCTACGAATATCAGCGCAAGATGATGGACGACCGCGACCTCGTCGAAAGGGTTGCTAGGACTGGCTATTTGGACGGGATGGCGGTATGCGTCACCGCGTTCGACAAGGACACCATCGGCACGAAGAGCCTGTTCAAGGGCTTCCTCAAGAGGCAGATAGTCCCATTCGAGGACACCTTCTGGGAAAACCCGTATTGCGCCGACGTCCAATCCCAACGCTATTGGGGCTACAAGTTCCCGATGGAAATTAGGGCGGTCAAGAACATGATCGAGGGCGACAAGGCCACGAAGAAGAAGAAAGCGGCGCTCATCGTCCCCGAGCAGTTCTACGACGACGGCGAGAGGAACGATGACGACATCGACTCCCGCATAATCCCCGTCTACATCAGATTCTTCAGGGTCAATGGGGAAGTGTGCTTCGAGGCATCCACGAAATTCGTGGACATCTACGAGCATCCCCACTTCATGAGCCCCGAGATGAACGAGCAAGTCCTCTCCGCGATGCGGAAGGAATACGAGAAGAAAATCGAAGACCCGATGAGAGAGGAGCCGAAGGAGACCGACGTAACCGACTACGAGGAGATGGACTCGGGCAAATACACGCTTTTCGAGGCGGCGGTCAAGCAGACCGAGGGCGAAAGGCTAAAAGACCGCAGGAAGTTCTCCCTCTACCCAGTGAGTATGTATGTCCCAGACCCGATAGAGAACACGATATTGGGCAAATCGGGCGTGTCGAGAATCATCCCGAACCAAATACTCATCAACATGACGTTCCTCTACGTCAACCTCATCATCCAATACCACGCGATGCCGAAGTGGTTGGCGAAGCCTGGCGCCTTAAAAGGGCAGGCGATAAACAACTCGCCGAGCCAAGTCCTATACGACTATTCGCCCATCAGCATCGGAACGCCTTGGGGCGTTCAGCGTTTGGAGGGCGGCGGAGCCATCAACTCGAACCTAATCGGGATAGGCTCCACGGAGATAGACCTCACTAGGTCGCTCAACAACACCGCCGACATCGCCGCAGAGAACCAAGACTCAGGATATGCGTTTGAGCAGAAGGTTCACCAAGTCAACCTGCCTCTCGAATTCGCCCAAAAGAGGCTATGGAAATTCATCACCGACAACGCGCGAATCGATATGCAGTTCTTCCAGCACTACGTCGATGACGCCGCCTTCTATGTCAAGAGGCCGGACGCTTGGGTCGATATGCAGGAGAACTACAGGGCGCTCTCCCAGTCCGCGATAGCGGCGGGCGAGATGCAGGCCCCGATGGTGGACGGTCAGGCGATGCCGAACCTCCCTAGGACGAAGAGCGTCCAACTCAACAAAATCAACAACAAAATCTTCGACGCCGACTTCGACGTGGTCATCGAGACCGAGCAGGGCATCGCGTCCTCGCAAATCAGCGAGAGCCAACACTACGAGAAGATTTGGCAATACATGCTCAACGGCGAGGTTCCGATGGACAAGATACGCGTCATGTTGGCCGGAGACCCCGCGACCTCTAGGAAAGTCAGGCAGAAAGTCCAATACGCCATCGAAGCGTGCGAAATATCCCAACTCCACGTCAAGGAGCAGGAAATCGAGCAACTCAAGCAGGTCTGCAACCAGTTGATGGCGAAGATCCAGGAGAACAACAACACCATCCAATACATGAACCAAGTCAATTCGGCGAGGGAAAAAGCCTTCCGCCAAGCGACGAAGGAACAGCAAGCCATAACGCAGATGGCGATAAACAACGCAGGTCAGCAAAAGACCGAGAGCGAAGTGAAGTCGCAAAACGCGAAAGGCGTGTCGGGCGGCCACTTCGACAAGACCGTCTAAAAAGATGCCAATCCCTGACGAGGGAAGCATATAAAACCGCCAGCTGTGGCGTTACCCAGTAAGAAAACAGCCTCGTTCTCGGTAAACGAAAACCGTGGTCGGGCGTTCCAAGCCTGTGCTGAAAGGAGCAAAAAGATGGAAGAAGAAAAGAAAGTCGGCGAAGAAGAAATCGACGAAGAGGACTTCGAAGAGGAAGACCTCGAAGACGATGCCGACAAAGAGCGGCAAGACGAAAGCGGAAAAGAGGGCGACGCCGACAAGCAGGAGCCCGAAAAGAAGCAGAAGTCGAAGCAGTCTCCGAAAGAAAACGCGCATTACGCCGAAATGAGGCGCAAAAACCGCGAACTTGAGGAGAAGGTGCGGCGTTTGGAGAGCGAAAAGACGCAAGTTTTATTCGACGGACGGAAGAACGCCATCCCAGAATCGGTGCTCGAAGATTTGGGATTAAGCGCAATCGAAGACGAAGACGACCTGTTCTTGGCGGAGAAATACCTCGAAGCAGAGAAGAACGGCTCGGATAATCCGGCCTCCGCTGCGAATGCGGCGTATCGGAAGAGAGTGCGCGAGCAAAGGGCTGAACAAGCCAAGGCCGAAGAAAAGGCGAAGACCGACGAAATCGTCGCCAAAGACCTAAGAGACCTCGAAGCGAAATACGGCAAAGAGGGCTTGAAGGACGCGATGGACAAAGAAGGAGAGTTCGCCAAGACATTCGGCAAATACGTCCAATATGGGGGAATGACGGAGCTTTACGGGTTCTATCTACAGACCAAAGAAAGCGCCAAGCAAGCCTCCGAAAACGCTAGGAAAAGCGGGACGCCTCCGCTCCCCAACGACTCTTCCCAAAGCAGGGAATCGGGAGAGAAATCTGTCGATGATATGTCCGACGAAGAGTTCGAGAAGTGGTGGAACAAGAAGCATCCGCGCTGACCACTCTAAAAGAAAGGAGCCAAAACAATGGCACAGACCTTACCCAACAGCATTACCTTTCAGGATTTGCTGAACGAAAACATCCCGGCTATTGGCCGCCGCATCAAACAGGCCAAAAAAGAAGAGCAGTTCGACAAGTTCTTCGACCACGTCGCGTGGGAAAAGGGCCACAAGGTGATGACCTATCGTCGCCTCATCTACCCGAAACTCACCATCCCGAAGAACGCGGACGGCACCGTCAACATCGCCGCTTGGCAGTCCAAGGAGTTAGTCGCTCCCGCGCCGACCGATGTGAAATACGCGACCTATTCGGTCACCGTCCACGACTACCGCGACAAGACCTACTACTCCGCCGACCTCGATCGTTATGCGGTCGATGATGTCGTCGCCGACGCTGGGGACACCCTCCGCTACACCTTCGCCCAGAAATTGGACGCCATCAAAGGCGCGGCGATGGTCAAGTCCTCCTGCGTCATCACCGCTGAGTCCGATGGCGCTTCGGGCTTCTCCGTCATCAAGACGATGAAGAAAGCCCGCCGCATCCTCATCCACAACCACGCGAAAGCGCCGTATGAGATGGTTTGCACTCAGGAAGTCTACGACAAACTCGAAGACGAACTCGCCGCCCTTGGCTTCAACGGCTTGACCGAATCGGCCAAAGGCGAACTCCTCCAGGACACCGTCGGCCGCAAATACGGCTTCACCATTACGATGGTCGACAGCGACGTCCTCCGCGGCTTCAAAGTCGGCGAAGGAGCATCTGCCGTCGATGCCCATATGGTCGTCTTCCTCGGCCGCACCTTTGACGGCCACAAACCGCTCAAAGCCTATGGCATGGGCGACGTTCAGGTCTTCAACAACGCGCCTGGCACCTCCATCTTGATGGACGTCAACGGCAACCTCACCTCCGATGACAACCATCAGAAGGGCTCCATCGCGGTCAACGCCCTCGGCAACGCCGCGGGCATCGTCGATGACTTCGCCATCCTCAACTGCAAGTTCCCAGTCACCGACTTCGACTACACCGACAATGGTGGCGTTGCTGAATACGGCACTCCGTCCGCTTATAGCGATTATGACGCTGACGGCGTCACCATCGCTGGCGGCGCCAACGTTTCGCCGGACGCTGACGGAAACCCCGCCGAAATCGTCGGCAGCTGATTCCAACACCAACAAAGGCTAGGGGCTTCGGCTCCTAGCCTGCATTAAAGGAGAAAACGAATGAACAACAAAAAGACAGCGGCTCCGAAAGCCGTTAAAAAACCGAAGATGGCGTCCATCGTCATCCCGAAGAGCGACCTCAACAAGGAAATCGAATACATCAACTACCAAGTCGACGGCCGCATCTTCACCGTCGATGTCGGAAAGGCAACCGTCGTTCCGCTCGAAATCGCGGACATCGCCAAAAGGCGCGGCGACATCGACGACTACATCGTCATCGGCTAACGGACAAAACAAGCGAAGGAGGAACGGCCATGCCAAAGCAACTGCTTTTATCGAGACTCGTATATGAAAGCGTCAGGGACTCCATCCAGATTCCCAACGGCAGTTTTATGTATGCGGACTTCATCAACACCATCGTTGGAAGGCAATCGCCAAGCACCGAATGGTCGTTCCAAACCGACGCCGTATGGAGCGCCCTTAATTTGGGGCTTTCTAGGCTATACGACAACGAGAAGACCCCTTTCTTCACGCAAATCGTAACGGTAAGGGACAACGAATTCGACTTCGACGACGGAGAGATCGTCAATGTCGTTAAGCTCGGTCCAAACCACACCTACGAAAACCTCGAATGGAGGTCACTTGGATTGAATTCTTCAAATGGGAAGGAGCGCATCGAGATACTCAACGAGGAAATCGAGTATTGGGATGTCGTGGTCGAATACAGAAAACCATTCCCCCATTTCGACGAAACCGATTTATCCGAAATCTCGGAAGACCAAGAAACACACGAAATCATAGACGAGAATGTCGATTTAGCCATTGAATACGGCCTTACCGCGAGGGCTTTCGACTATCTCAAGGAATTCATCAAAGGCCAGGTCACCGAAGTGATGGACGCGTCCGTCGCAAATCTGCACAACAACAGGGCGGAGCAGTATTTCAATGACCTTAAGACATACAACGCCGCTTTCAACCAAATGGCCGTCCGCGACTTCTCTAGGAGGCTCAGATAATGGCTTTCAAGCCCATTTCAGTAACGCCGAACAAACGCGGGACGACCGCCCTTTCGACATTCGGTGGCGTTGACTACGCGAGCCAACGCTTCAAAGCGACCGCCCAACACGGCATCGAGATGAGCAACTTCATCTACAAGGACGGGGCGATTGAGAAGAGGCAGGGGTTCACCCAACTCGCCGAGATACCCCAAATCACTTGGAAGAACGCGATAACCAAAGAAGAAAAAATCAACGGAACGACCGTCCACGAGATTTGGCGCTTCGTTGCGGAGGATGGCGAAAGCCATTTGGTCGCGCATATCGGAAGCGTGCTATTCGAGATTAAGAACATCGGCAAGGACTCGATGACGATAAAGCCGATAGCGGTCTCCAAAACCGGGGTCGTATACACCTGCTACCCGCTCAAGGACGAGAAGGTCTCCGCGGTTGTCGGCTCCAATTCGCTTTGGATACTCGGCGGATACAAGTTCATGGTTCTCCGCTTCACAAAGGGAATCGGCGGGACTGGCTCCACGATTTATATGCCAGTCGAGGACGCGCCATTCGTTTACATTCCTACCACAACGATAGCCATAACCTACAAAAACTCGACTTCCGCGAACAGGGCAAGCCTAGACGATGCGTCGCTTATGACGCAAAGAAGGAAGAATGAGCTTCTTTCAGGCTCCATTAAGGAAAACGAGGGCTCTTCAGTCGCCGATTTCTATGACTATGTTCTCGATGCGCCGATCGTCGTCAAAGATGACGAAGAGGACGCGAATATCTATGTGACGATTACTTCGGCAGGGAGGATGTGAAGATGGCTGAAATAAACCCGAATATACCTGGCGCAGACCAATTCTCAATCGGCGCATCCAGCGTTTTAAGCAACGCCTCGAACGCAGCCAATTCCTCTTATGTCTCAAGATTCCCCAGATACGGGTATGACATCAATTTCTCGGAATTGAGGGCGGAAATTACCGTCATTTGGGCAACGAGCGGAGGCGCGTTAATCGCATCTGGGAAACTAAGCGATTATCCGAGCATCCTGCTCGAAATAGTGACTTGGAACTCTAATGCAAACACCGTCACGATTCGGGCGAAAAGCGGCTCAAAATACTCTTCTTCCATAACCATCGCTTACGTCAAGCCTACGCCAGGCTCATTTGACAACATCGGAAACATGGACGCGGGCCGTTATATCAAGATAAACGAGGCTGCGATAGGCGAAGAATTGAGCGGATCCATAAGCGGGTATTCAACTACGAATATAGGGATGACCTATCAAGGCATCGCAACGAACCCCGCCGTGTATGTCAAGGCGAGCGACGTTTACAGAGAGACCGCCTTGGTGTGGACGCCGACCAAGTGCACCCTCGAAAATTATCTGAACAACCAATGGCCGACCTATACCTGCGAATACAAAAACAACTGGGGAGGCACGCTAGGGGTCAAAACTGGCTCCTTTAGCGCGTATTCCATAAAACAAGCGGGTTCTTTGTCACTTCGCATATACAAAGGCACAAAGAATATGACGGACGGCACGGAAGAGCCTGCGTATGTTTGGGATAACGACACCACTGATTATGACACTTCCGACGTCTCGCTGAAGCTTTATTACAAAAATGGCGGAGACGAAGACGAAGCCGTTGTTGAGGGCACTATTACCCATGATGCCATCGACACGACAAGAGACGCTGTTTACTACGTCAGAGGAACCTACAACGGCGGAGACAAAACATACCAAATATCAGGAATCAGGAATTTTGAAGCGTCTTACAAATTCAGCGGCGGGCCGGTGTCCATAAGCGGCGACGTCGATGTCTCCTATTCATCGGGAGAGTCTGCATCAAACACCTTTTACAATTCCGCCGCGAGTTATTGGAAAATTCCTAGCGGAGTTACATTGACCGCTAACCTTACCAATGACGGGACGGACTCGATAGATTTGAGCGATGCCCAGTTCTTTGACGGCGAAAGGCAACTTGTGGTCGATTCTCCGCACGGGTTATCCGATGGCTACAACACCATAACCGCAAAAGGCGAAACTGAAACATACGGCCTGCCATATGAGGCAAGCATAACCGTTTATGTAGAAACGGACTATGTCGACTCGATTTCGGTAACGCCAAACACAAACACCCTAACGCTCTCGAAAAAGACCCAGTCTTACAAAAACGACATAACCGTAGTCGTAACTTACGCGTCAGGTCTTAAGTTAACCGACCCGCTCTACACGCTGAACGAAGGCTCCGACGCTTATATACTCAGCGACTCGGCCAAACTAACCGTCTCTTTCGGCAAAGACCAAAACGGAAACGCGTTTTCATACGAGTATTCTCCGACTTGGAAGGAACCGACCGTCTCAAGCGACGAGATCCTTTTGAAAAACTCTCCTACGCTCTTTATGAACGAGGCGAGTTACATCGACTACTCAAGAGTTGCGATTAAGGTCGTTTATTCCACTGGATACCAAGAGGAACTTACAAACCTAACTTTCTCCTGCAACATCACCTTAGACACCACGCAACAAGGAGCCTTCCATTTCGACGGAACGCAGAAGATTTACGTCGATATGGGTTCTGCGACCAAGAAAGACGCGGCGATAACTGCATCAAAGACGCCGCGTTTTGGCTCGACAATCACAAAGACGATACCAATCTCCATATACGAGATAACGAAAATCGTCGGCTTGTCGTTTGTCTCAGGGAAACTGCCGTTCACGGATTATTACATCGGCGACCGCTTCATCGACAGCGAGCCCGATGACCAACTCACCGAGGTCATGATTTATTATCCCGATGTGGCCAACCCAGACCAAAACCTCACGTTGCCGACCACCCTTAAAGGCGGTTTGCTCGCGGTGAGCACCGACCCAGTCAGAGGCACGCCGTTGACCAAAACGACCGACAAGATGGAAGTCACCATCTACGCGGCGACGGACTCCAATGTGAAACTCACTTACACGATAAGCGTGAGCCCAAAGATGATTTACGGCGAAGAGCCGCCCATCAAATTGAAGGGCTACAAACTCAAAAACGCAGTAACTTATGAAAACGAAGCAGGGGAGATGAAGACGCTCTCCGCAGGGACTTATGTCCTCCTCAAAAGGGCTTTCGTAGAAGCGGGGGTCATTCCGTCATTCTCCCAACTCACCAAGAAGACCGACGATAACGGCTTCTCGCACTATTACATCGACAATGGCACAAGCGCCGATAGGGAGTGCTTTGGCTTCATCTCCAAGGTATACACCCCCGAAACCTACGCGGAAGCGGAAGAGAGCGGCCAAGTGAACGACACCCTGAATTCTAGGGTGATACTCTTCCAAGACTACATACCGCCCGTCACCGGGCAAAGCAACATCGTCGTCGAGTTCCCCGTCTACCAGACCTACACGGTTCACAACGCGGACGGCTCGGACGAAGTCCACCCTGTGTCCGACTACATCAACCTTTGCACGATAGGGCATCTCTTCGGCAACAACAATGCCAAAAACCGCCTATTCGTTTCGGGCAACCCCGATTTCGGCAATATGGACTGGCATAGCGGACAGATAAACGAGAGCAAGAATTCGTCGGCGATCATCGCGTCTCACGGAGATTTCTCTTACTTCGAGGACACCTCTTGGTGCCAATATGGTCAGTCCGACAACAAAATCGTCGGCTATGACATCATCTCCAACGACAGGATGGTGGTCTTCAAGAGCCAGTCGGCCATCGAAGCGACCGTCTATTACAGGACAAACGGCCTAATCCAAGCCACCGATGGGGCAGGGAGCGTCAATTACGGCGTGAACAACCAAGTCCTCTACGAGGAATCGTTCCCACGCGTCATTGGCAACAACAGCGGTGTCGGCGCTTTGCGCCAGTCCGCCATAGCGAACTTCAACGGCGATACCGTCTTCCTTTCGAGCGACAAGCACGTCGATGGTCTTGACCTTTACGGCATGATTGGCGATGCGCAAAGATACGCCAGTTCGCGCTCTTTGTTCATAGACCCGAAGCTGAAGACCGCCGATTTGACCGACGCGTTCCTTTGGACGGACAACGAATATATGTTCCTAGTCCTTAAGGACGAGGTGTTCGCAACCAATTACAAAACCGTCAACGAAGCGAAGCAATACGACTGGTATCGCCTCAACTACAAAGGCGTGACCGCGATTTGCAGGGACGGCAATTCCGTCTATTTCGCGGGGGATGACGGGCTTTGCGTAATGGCTAACGGCTCTTGGATGGATTGCAGAAAGACATTCATCAACGCAGCGTCTCTCGCAACGATGGATCCAAATGCAAACACGATGCAAATAAGCGCGTCTAAGATGCTTCCTTTGCAGGAGTCGTATGAAGCGGGGAAGACCAAACTCTATTACCATCCGATTCTCGACTCCGACACCGATTACGGAGAAGCGGCGGACGACACCGACGCATTCGAGATGATAGGGGTGATAAGGAACGAAGAAATCGCCAATACCGACATCCTGAACAACGGCAACGGAACGTTCACCATCGTCGCGCTTGACGAAAACGGGGAGTTCGACCAAGAAAGGCACGACCAAATAGAAGCCATCATCAAAGACGGCGCAACCTACTACATCAACCACGCCGATAAAGACACTTGGATTAAGTTCGCCGGCAAAACGCCAAGCGAAAACTCTGATTTGAGCGTATCGGTCTATTGGGAGCCTGTCGTAGCCGAATACATCCTAGGCTCAACATTCCAATTAGTCTCACAAAAAACTGAAGTAAATAACGCCATCGCTTTAATCGAAACTGGCGCGTTGAACCGCAAATTGCGCGGCGAATACGAGATGAGGGACATCGACTTCGAGAACGGCAAATTCTCCCTTTACGACAAAGACGCAAGCAGGGCGATCGATTTGACCGAATACGGCGAAGACCAAGCGACTGCGAGCAACTTCTCAGGCGAGATAAGGGAATACGAGAACGTCGGCGCTTACTACATCACCGCGCCATTCACGATGGGCGACCTCAGCCACAATAAAACAATATGGGGGTGGACGCTTTCTGCGGACAGCAACACCACGTCCGAGATAGAAATCGCCGTCGCAACCAACAAAGCGGACTTCGACGACCTGCTCGAAATGAGCAAACTCGAAGGTTTGGGCAAGAACATAGCGGGCGGAGAGCAAGGATATGATTACGCGAACCAAAACCCCACGCAGTCGGGCGTGACCTTCGACAAGCACGTAGTCCCGAAGACCGTCACTTTCTACAGACCATACACCGCCCCGTTCTTCTGCTTCGCGCTTAGGAACGAGGACTCGACCAACGCGGTATTGTCCACGTTCCAGGTCACCTATTCCATCGGACTATATTCTTTTGGTGAACATTGATAAGGAGGAAAAACCATGAAGAAGAAAACCATCATCGCGCTATTGCTCGCAGGAGGCATCGCAGGGAGCGGAACCGCTACCGCGATAACCGCGCAAAACGCATTTAAGCCAACCGAAACCGCGCACATTTACAGGGCTTCGGGCGAAGATGAGCCACAGGGCGATACGACGAGCGTAGACCAAAACGGAAACGGCATCCCGGATGTAATCGAGGACTATTACGACAAACACATCCGCGACCAATACCTCTTCGGCATTTCCCTCGGCGCCTTAATCGGCCTGTCGATGAGCATCGCCGCGTTCTTTTGGCGCATACACAAAGACAGCGCTTGGAGGAAGAAACTCGGCGGGACGATAACCGACCAGTCCGAGGCAATCCAAACGCTCAAAGACCAAATAGTCTCCTTGGAGGAAAAGAACGCCGAATACAAGAAAATCGCGGAAGATGCGAAAGCGGAGGCGGAGCGTTACCGCAAATTCTTCGAAGAGGAGAACAGGAAGCTCGTCGTTTCCTTTGACGAAGCCGCCGCGAAACTCTCCAACTTCTCCGATTTCAACGCAAAGATCGACGCGATACTCAAAAACCAGATGGAAATCGCGCTCAATGACCCCGAACTCATTAAGAGCGGGGTCGCCGAAAAACTGGCGGAGAGCATCAAGGAGGTAAACGAATGAAGCAGAAAAAGGAACCGCTCAAAACGCGGAACCCAAGAAAATACTACTCCATCAAATACCACGCTTTATACGCGGGGGAATGGGCTTGTCTCCTTGGCCCTCTCTTCGGCGTATTCGGGGCGAAGTGGAATGAATATGTCCAGTTCGCCTCTTCTCAAGACGGCTCCGTTTTAGGCGGCTTCAAATTGACCGTAGGCGCAGTCCTGTCCTTATTGGTCGCCGTCTTCGTCATCTACAAAGGCGCTAGGCACAAAGAGAAAGTCGATAAGACGGCCACGATGTCCACTTTTGCGCTCGGAATCGGCGTGGCTTTCGCGCTTTCTTGGGCGTTCAGCGTAATCTTGAAGGATTTGACCCTCATATTGGGGTGCGAATTCGCCGGGGCGACGGTCGCTTATCCTTTGGACACGATGGCGCAGAAGAACAAGAAACTCATGGAAATCGCCGACGAGGAGATGATTCGTGAGAACACGAGGAGAAACGTGCGGAGGGAGCATAACCCCTATGAGTAAGGTCAAGGGCGCTTATCGCCACAAAAAGAAGAAGGGCAAGGCGTATTGGCTCCCGATAGCGTTCTATGGGGCGCTCATATTCATAGCGACCGTCTCTTTCGTCCTCGGCTTCGGTTTGGGGATGGGATGGGATACCGTCGCCGCTTGGTTCACTTCAAAGTGGGCTGCGCTAACCATCGTAATGGCGGTGTCGGCAGGCGTTTTGGTTATCGTGGTCTCCCACCATTTAGCCGATAGGAAGATGGTCGGATAGCGGGGTGATGCATATGGAAGAAGAAAAAAAGACATTCAAAGAAAGATACGGCTTTAAGTTCTCGCCCAAGTTCGGGTTCACGCTCGGCGGGGTCGGGATGGTCTTCATCTTCATCTTCGTCTCGTTCCTTTGGGACTTGAATTTCGGCGAATTCAATTTAGGGAGTTGGCTCGCCGACAGCCTTATCCTGATGGCCATCATGATTTCGATGATGGTCTTGGTCGATTTGCTCGCCCAGGAATACGGGATGGAGAGATACGACGGCCTGTATCAGCAAAACCTATCAAGGTTCAACAAATCGCTTGTAGATATAAGCCCGATAAGAATCTATTACGGGCAGTATTTCATTTGGTTTTTGCAGAAGGAGACGAGGAATAAGCGCATCGAGATACTGATGCAGAACTCCATCGACCCAAGGGAGGCCGAGAAGATAGTCGATTACGCGACGCTCGATATGCTCGACACGCTCGTAGCGAGAACGATTAAGGTCGTCTCCAAGAACAACAAAGAGGTCGTGATACGCAAAATCACCAATGAGCAAAGGGACATCGTCTACGAAGTCCTCCACGGCGAGTGGGACATCAAGAGAGGCTCTTATTCCCAATACCTCTTCGCGGACACCGAGGGCGAGGCCGTCATGTCCATCTTGGAGAGGAACGACTACCTCGAAGAGCGCAGGAAATCGAGCAAGAAGTGGTCTTACATCATCAAGATCGGCATCTTCTTAATCTTCTCGCTCATCTTCGCCGCGTTGATACCGGACTCCGAGAATGGAGCCGGGGTCGCTTCCAAACTTTGGGTCTTATTCAAAAGGCTTGCCACCGCGGTCGGCGGTTTCTTGTCTGGTTGGATGTCCGGCACAACCGACGTCAAATACAAAGCAAAGCAACTTCTGACCAAAGCCGAGGTTAACGAATGCTTCAAGGCGAACTTCGACAAAAAGAACTTCGTCCCGAAGAGCGAAGAGGAACTCGACCGCGAGCTTTACGAAGAAGCGGAGCAGGAGGAGAAAGAGGCGGCTGAAGCGGTGATTACGCCTGAGACGATAAAAGCCATCGCTATGCAATAGCATAAAGGCGACATAAAAAGGAGGTATCACGTCACATATAATGCGGATAGGTAAACAATGGAAAACGAAAAGGAAATCACGATATTGACGCAAAAGAACTTGGATTACCTTCTTTCGAACAGCGTCAAGTCGCTCCCTGCGAACCCGACTTCCGCAGGCTATACCGCCGAGCGAATCAAAGAGAAGCAGTGGCTCCCGGCAAAGATATTGTTCGGGTATCTCACTTCATTCCAAGGAAATGTGTCCGAAGCGTTCGTCGAGGCGTATGGGAATCTCACGACCTTGGAAAGCGGATTATTGAACGAGACTCAAGCGAGAGTGGATGCCGACAACATCATCAACGCCAGGATCGACGAAGCGAAAGCCAACGGCTACGCAAAGTTCGACGACGAGGGCCGAATCATCAAAGACACCTACCTGATGAAGCGAGACTTCAATATCGCTCAGGGGGTTAAAAGCGGGGACATCAACCCAGTGTCCTCGGACGCGGTATACGCTTACCTAGACGAAAGAGGCGCGACCGACGTTGAGATAATGGGCATTGCTGATTGGGAGGATTAAAACAATGGCAGCAGTAACGAAAAAGAAACTAGACAACATCGTGGCGGGCGCTTCCGTCCGAGACGCATTGGGTAGGAAAATCCACACGACCTACTCCACGAAGACGGAACTCAATGCGGTCGACACGAACCTGAGCACGCTCAACGGAGCGGCGGTCAAGAAGGCGGACGTCGTGGACAACACGACTTCAATCGGCGTCAACGACAAGCCGCTTTCGGCGAACCAAGGCTACCTACTTGCACAGGCGATAGCATCAATACAGGCTCTCCTTCAGTCCGATGACACGACGCTCGACGAGTTGCAGGAGGTCGTCGACTACATCAAGAACAACAAGGACTTAATTGATAGCATAACGACCAATAAGGTCAGCGTCTCCGACATCATCGACAACCTCACGTCGGAAGTCGCAAACAAGCCGTTGAGCGCCAAGCAGGGCAAGGTTTTGAAAGGACTCATCGACTCACTCACGTCGAGGGTATCGGGCAACGAAGACAACATCTCCGACAACGCGGACAGGATTTTGGTCAACGCTGGCGCAATCTCCGCGGAAGAGGCGAGGGCGAAGGGCGAGGAAAACGCCATCAAGACCCGCGTAACCGCCTTGGAGAACGCGACCCCGACCTACGACAGCGCCATGTCCAACACCTCGACGAACGCCGTCCAGAACAATGTGATTTACGCGTTTCTCAACGCACGTGGCCTCATCACTGTCGAAGATATGAGTTTCGACACCTGGGAGGCGTGACGATGAGCGTCACCAAGAAGAAATTAGACATTGTCGCAAGCGCGGCAATCAGGGACGCCAACGGCAACCGAATCGACACAACCTACCTCAAAGTCGGGGATAGCGCTTTAGGCGAGCGAATAATAAAACTCACCGATGCGGGAACGACCACGGCTGGAACATGGCTTGCATCGGCTAACGGCGTCTCTTCCTATGTGGACGGGCAAATCTTTTGCTATGAAGTAGCCGAGGCTGGCGCAAGCACAACCACGCTGAATGTGAATGGTTTGGGGGCGAAGACCGTTTATCGTTACGGCACAACCAAACTCACCACGCAATATGGAGTCGGGCAATATGTCCTTTTGGTTTACAACTCAACCAATGATTGCTTTAGGGTAGTGAACGATTACGATGCAAACTCAGACTCTAAAGTCCGCCAATACCAAAGCGGCAGCAACTCGGCGGGAAGCGGGACGAAATACCCAATCCTAACGCGCTACGCCCTGACCAACAAAAACGGCTCTTACGATGCGAACTACGCAAGGTTTCACACCGACGTCACAATCGACACCTCGAAAGGCGCGCTTTATGCGAACGCCATATACGAAGGCGGTCTGCTAGTCGCAACAACGGGCGATTTAGGTTCTAAGCAAGACAAACTCGTCTCTGGCACAAACATCAAGACCATCAACGGTAACTCGATTTTGGGGAGCGGCAATATAGAGATAGGTGGCGGAGGTGGCGGAGCGGACTATGCCACGAAAGAAGAAATAGACGCGATGTTCGAATAAGGAGGATTAAATATGGCTGGCGGAGGAAATTTTCTCAACATTTACATTGACGGCACGCTTGTTCTATCCGATGAATCGGTATCAACTAGTTCTTTCTTTGGCATAACCTCTACGGGTTTCAAGAAAAGCAGCGCTTCATCGAACGCTTGGACTTATTCGGGGAACTTGGAGTTTCTTGGCTTTTCCCTTACGCAGGGCGCAACAACCGCACACGACAGTTTGCGGGTTGGTTACACCATAGACGGCGAAAGTTTGTATTCCTTTACCAACTATACGGGAAACTTATATCTCTATTCCGTAGAAGGAATACCTGACAGGGCCATCTCCTTGGAGAATCTCTACGAGTTCAAGGACAAACTAGATGCGGTTCCAACTTGTTATAGACACGATGTCGTCATTACCGATTCTTCCAATTCGAGCAAGATATGCTTTAACTTAATCTTAAAAAACTCTTCTGCACTTACGGTTGAAACTGCTTTGACTTGTTTATTTGGCGCTTTAACTACTTGGAAGAAAACTTCAATCCCAATTACGCTTGTAACAAGCGAATGGTCATCGGCGGTTTTCTTTCCTAGATGCGTATTAAGCAGTATTTCGAAAAGCGGGTCATCGGTGACGTCGTTTACGCTTACGCCTACCGAGGGGAGTATAGTCTATGACCAAGTTAATGGTCTTCTTACTATTAGTTCGGCTGAGCGCTCTTTTATAAGGTCGAACCTTTCCATCGAAGATTCGGTCGTAGGACTATCCTTATAATCTTACCAAGGAGGCAATAAATGGATAACTCGGAAATGGACAAGACATTCGGTCGATACAATAAAGCGTTAAATGACTTAAATGACGCGAAACGGTTTCTTAAAGCCACCGACTACATCGACAACAAAATCATCGAGGCGATGCTCAATGGCACCGCCGATGCAGTCAAAGCGGAGTATGCCGAAACCCTTGCCGAAAGAGCGAGGGTCAGGCAATCCATCGACGGCCTTCAGCAAGAGGTCAAAGACTCCTTCTTCGCCTTGACTGGCAAAGAATACGAACAGACGTTATGAGACGCTCCAGAAGGCAAGGCATTCCTGTATTGGAAGGCTATGTGCCATTGAGCGCGAGGACCCCGAAAGGGGTCTTTTTCGCATAAAAGAGACATAAAAGAACCTGTATTATCCCCATATCATTAGAGGAGAATGCACGGAGTGTAGGATTATGAGCAAACCATTCGAATACTATTTGCACGTTGCCCAAGAGGGTTCTGGCGGTAAAAAGCAGGACGGAGTGACGCAAGACCCAGGAAAAACGCTGAATAATGGCGGCGTCTATTCGGACGAGATCTCCAAGGCCGTTAAAGCTGGAAATTACAAAGATTATTTCAACGCGGCGGTCCAAAACAGGGTTATGGGCGACTATGAGAGAAAATATCTCACCAACACGCTCGCAAACCAAGGTCTCAACAACACCGGCTACGGCAATTCCGCGATGGTCGGCATCGGCAACAAGGTAATCAACGCAAACGCCGACGCATACAACGCCTATGTCCAAGCCAATGCTCAGGCAGACCAAGCGGCCTTGTCCCGTCAGGAAGACAACATCGACTCGCTTCTCGCCGAAATCACCGCAGGCGGTCAAATGGGGGCCGAACTCAACCAATACCTCGTCAACGCAGGCTATATGGACCCAAACGGCAACTACACGGACGCATTTAACCAACTCACTTCCGCTCAGCAAACCCGCATAAAGAACGCGATGGCTACCGCCAACGCCACGCAAGGCAACACTGGCGAGGCCGCCACTGGCATCAGCCTCGACGCGCTTAAGGCTCGCACCTTTGGCGATGATGTAGATGCTCAGACGTTTGACTCAAAGTTCAACTATGAATTAACCGCTTTGAATAACGCGGTTAATAACGGCAACGTCAATGCTGGCGAAGTCATCAAGATGACGAATGGCAACACTGGCGAAACCGCCTATGTCCGCTACAACGCAGACGGAACCTATAGCATCGTCTCTGAGAACGATTACAACAAAGCCAACTTGAAGTCTGAAGTCAAAAATGGCAGGTGGGTTCAGCAAACCAAAAAAAACGCTACGCAAGAAATGACCGCAGACCAAAAAATGAATGACAAATACAAGGCCAGATACGGGAAAGAACCTTACGATGGCGCTCGTTACGAAGACAAAGAAAGCGGATATTGGTTTAGATACAACGCAACTACAAAAGAGTGGAAGCCATTTGGAAAAATCGGCCAGTGAGGTGAGTCAAAATGGCAGAAGACAATCGCAACAGGGCCGCTTACCTTCAGTTGATGTATGGCAACCTCGTCAACAAGGTAAACGGGCTTACTTCTGGGAATAACTTAAACGCCGTCGGAGACAATTCTTACAACGACCTCGCATTCCAAGCATCCACCGCAACGGCGCAAAACAACGCGCTCGTTCAGCAAGCCAAGCAAGAGATAGAGCAAAAGCCGGTCGAAGAGAGCAACGACGACTTTTTCACCCGCCTCCAAAAGACTTTTTTGGATGCCGGATACACCATCTACGGCGGCGTTCTCAATTTCTTCGATGACATTTGGGACTTCGGAAACGACGTCGCCCAAAACTTCGGATGGATTAGCGAGGAGCAGGCCAAAGCGAACCGAGACAACGACGATTGGATGCACACGGCGAATGAGCTTTGGAATATGCCGACCCATTTCCTGTATGACACGCTTGGAAGGGCGTTCACTGGAGGGCAAGGCAGGCAAGGAGACATCTATTCGCAGGAATACTGGCAGAACTTCACGAACGGATCCGCCATCCAAAACGCCCAAGAGCAGTCTTATGTTACGCAACTTGGCGTGGCAGGCGACATCCTCCGCTCCGTAGGTTCTTCCGTCGGCTACATGATACCTTCGATGGCGGCTGGAACCGTCTTCGGCGAAGTCGGCTCATTGGGGACTATGGGCGTCGGCGCTTTTGCAAGTAGCGCGGACAAGGAATACAACGAGAGCGGCAACTTCGGCAAAGCCATCGAAAGAGGCATCCTCAACGCAGGCATCGAAATCGCCACGGAAAAGGCGATGGACATCGCTGGCAAATTATTCGGCTTCTCCACGCATACAGGCATCTTCGCAAAGAACGCTTCCAAGGCTTCGAAAACGCTCATCGGCGAATTGACTGGCATATTCTTGGAAGAAGGCGGAGAGGAAGTCGCAAGCGCAATGCTTGAGCCTTTCGTTGACGCGATAATCGAGGGCGACATAAACAAGATAGGCGAGAAATACTCCGACCCGTCATTTTGGGTAGGGGGCGGGGAGTCCGTCCTTATGCAAGGCATAACGGGCGGCTTTTCGGGCATCGCTATGGGCGGCGCAAAGCCCATCAGCAACTATGTCAAATATGGGCGCGGAGCGACTCAACTAATCGAGGCGACGCAAGACTTCAGGCAAGCGCAGGACGCTTTGGCGAGGGCTGATAACGAGAAAGCGAAGCAAAAGGCGGCGAAAGAACTCGCGGAAGCCACGGTCGCCTATACCGAAGCCATCACGGAATACGCGAAGCAGAACCCCGAAATACAGAACAAGAACACCAACAAAAAGACCAAGAGGCAGTTGTTGGCGCAGGCGTTGGGCGAAGCAAGGCTTGCGTCAACCGCGATAGACGAATTGGCGAAAGACATCAACGCATCCACGGAAGGCGCTTTTAAAGATGTCGATTCTTTCCGCACCGAATTGCTCGTCAAAGACACCTTGGAATATCTCGAAGTGTTCAGCGGCAAAACAAAGATCGAATACGTCGATGACCTCAAAGCGGAAAACGGAGAGAAAGCCAACGCGCTATTCAAAGGAGACACCCTCCAAATCGACTCGTCGCTGAAGAACAACATAGCGGGCATCATGGCTCACGAAGTCTTGGGGCACGCGATATTCGAGCGTTACGGGAAGCACATCGACAAAAACGCTTTGTCGAATATGTATTCGAGGGTCACGAAGACCAACTGGTTCAAAAAAGGCGGCGATGGATGGCTCTCTCGCTACGAAAATTTTTATAAAAACCAGGGCGTCGAGCAAAACGCCGCGAAGAAGATGGCCCAACAAGAGGTCATCAACAAATACTTTGAGGAGAGGCTCAACTCGCAGAGCAAAGCCTCCGCATACGCCGATTACTACGACAACATCCTCGGAAGAGGCGCGTTGAACTCAATCATCAAC
>Ga0326513_10001154_pt1 | contig 21463 bp, 20 predicted proteins | sample 2_2465_0518_D_FD_203654 | JGI IMG/M metagenome (GOLD analysis project Ga0326513, IMG submission 203654) | Bovine rumen microbial communities from UC Davis, California, United States - 2_2465_0518 | ecosystem: Host-associated > Mammals > Digestive system > Stomach > Rumen | place: USA... | reverse complement strand
GTTTTGCCGTCCCATGAAATCACGCAGTTCGCGGGATTTTGGACGTTGCCCTCGTAGTAAACGTAGTCCTTGCAGACAATGCCGCAGTAATTTGTCGCTTCGCGTTCGCTGTCGTCAATGCCCGAATAGCGCTCCTGCAGGTCGGTGTAGGTTCCGTCAGCAACGTGGATCGTGTAGCGGTTTTTTTCGCTGTTGTCGGTTATGCTTTCGTTGGCGGCGTAAATGGTGTTGAATTTTGTTACGCCGTAGCCGTCTTCGTTCTGCGCAAATGAAGCCGATACATAGATATCGGTCATTTTGGGAGTAAGCCGCTGTACGGTTTTGCCCGACATATAATTTTCGTTAAGCTGCATTTTTGTTTCCGAAAAATCGGGAGACTGATACTCCGTCGCCGAATCGCCGCGTTCCAGCTGGTAGAGAATTTCAAAGCTGTCGCTCAGAGAGTAAAATCTCAGGAAAGCCGCACCTGCGGGCGTGATGAACGTCGTGTTGGTGTAGTTCGCCCCCATTCCGATCATCGATACCATGTTTTTCTCGTTGTCATACAAGAAAACCGCAAGCGCGTATCCGCTCTCACTGCGCGAAAAAGTGTACTGTGTCAGCGCTTCAACGGGTGTGAAATCCGCCGAGCGGGTGCAGCTGTCAGCGTTCCAGTTCCTGCCGTTAGTGCTGAACAGCTTGCCCTGCTCCATATCCGTGCGCAGAAGATTTCGGCTTGTGATCGTTGATAGCGCGAGCGACTGCTTTAAGTTTTGGCTCAGGTTATCCATACCGACTGTATTTATGCTTGATGGATGTTCTTCAAGGTAGGTTTCAACTATCGTTTCAATCTGTGTTTTGCCCGGAATATCCTCGGGACTGACGTAGTCGTCGGGACGTTTGCGTTTCCTGATTGGAATGCGGATTTTTCGGATTGTATACGCGGAGGTATCGCTCTCGCGAATATACACCCAAATCTGTCCGAAAATCTCGTCGGATAGTTCTAAAAAGCGGTTCGGAATATCAACAGTGAGCACATTGCTCTGACTGTCAAACCCGCCTGTCTTTACGATCGCGCGGTCGGTTTTCATTATTCCAAAGTGAACCTCTGTGGTTTCACTCAATCCCGAAACACCCGAGATCCGGAGCTTTTGCCCTGTGTCGTACTGCCAGAGACCCGTGCTTAAAACAAGCGTTTCGTCCGCTGACATTCCGCTGAAATTTGCTGTTATCATTATTAATGAATTCCTCCTAAATACATGTATTTGATTAATAAAAAACAGAAGCTTACCGAGTGTGATAAGCTTCTATATATAATTATAGAACATATATTCGAATTTTTCAAGAGGATAATAAAAAAAGAGCGCACTTTGCGGTGCGCCCTCAGTTACTCTTCACTTGTAATCCCGTATTCGTACGGCTTTTCGCCCGTCAAAAATTCAATGCTGCGCTCAATTGAGTCAACCGACGTTCCCCAGTCCGCTCCGCGGTTGCGGTAGTCAAACATAGTGGCAAAGTGCGAAATATCCTTTTTTAAGTCGAGCAGATAGTTTTTTGTAAGCTCGGCTGTATCCGCGTGGAAATCTCCGAGAAGCTTTGACGGAACCCCGTTTTTACCCATTGCCGCCGCCATAATAAACTGATAATGCTTCAGGCAGATAAACGGCTGTGCCTTGTACAGCTCGCTGAACTCACCGCCCTTTGACCACTCCGCAAACACCGTCTCAACAAGGTGGTGCATATCGCGCTCAATGCGGTTGCAGACGTAGCAGGCTGAAAGCTCGCTTTTAATCGCTTCAAGCTGTTTTTTGTCGGGCTTTCCGCCGAGCTTTTTGGGCATAAGCTTTTCAATTATCTCCTGTAGATGGCTCTCCAGAATAAGCGCGTTCGGGAGTTTTTTGCCCGACTGGCTCATCTTTGAAAAATGGCGGTGACAAAAGCCGATTTTATTTGTTTCAACGCGGACGCTCGGCTCCATCATCGCGTCGCCCGTGATGAATTCAACGTACTGTTCCTCGAGCATTGCTTCCATGCGGCACATCGGACATCCGCACTTGGGCGCGAAAAGGTCGTTGATCGGAATTGTAACAATGGTTTCTTTCATTTTCAAAACTCCCAAAAATTAATATAATTTATTGTATCATATTATCCCGAAATATGATATAATTTTTTTAAAGTTTTTGAAATTTGGAAGTGGGAATATGACGGACGCTTTGATTTTTAATAATGTGACCGACCTCGATTTAGCCCAGACTCTTGACTGCGGACAGAGCTTTCGCTGGGTTGAGAACTCCGACGGCTCGTTTTCGGGCGTAGCTTTCGGAAAAAGCGTAAAGGTTTTGCTCAGCGGCACAGACCTGATTATAGAAAACTCGAGCGAGGATGACCGCAGACTGTGGCAGGATTATTTTGACCTCGACCTCGACTACGGAAAAATACGCGGCGATATCAGCAAAATACATCCGGTGTTGAGCGAGGCGGCAAAGTATGCTCCGGGAATAAGAATTCTGCGCCAGGAGCCGTATGAAGCGCTCTGCACCTTTATTATCTCGCAGAATAACAATATCAAGCGGATAAAGGGGATAGTTCAGCGCTTGTGCGAAAGTTTCGGCGAGCCTCTGCCCGACGGACAGTATGCTTTTCCGACCGCAGAGAAAATGGCTCGGCTCAGCGTTGACGACCTGGCTCCGCTCAGGGCAGGCTTTCGCGCGCGGTACTTATGCGACGCGGCAAAAAGAGTAGCGGACGGTGAGGTGAACCTTGAATACTGCCGCACAGCTGGCTATGACTACGCCCGCGCCGAGCTGATGAAAATCACCGGGGTGGGAGTAAAGGTTGCCGACTGCACGCTGCTTTTCGGAATGCACAGAATAGAGGCGTTCCCGATTGACGTATGGATGAAGCGCGCAATGGAGAAGCTATTTCCCGACATGACGGCGGACAGCTTTGGTGAATACGCGGGAATCGCACAGCAGTATATTTTCCATTACAGCCGTATGCATCCCGAGTTATTTGAGTAACATTTTGTAAACAATCAATAAAATATATATATTGCATATGTTAAAATTAACATTTCAATAGTAAAAATAGCCATAAATAATTTACAAAAATCTATATATGTAATACCGTGGCTTTGATTGTAAGTTGTTGCGCGATATGTTATAATTTAAAATGAATAATTATATGGTTCAGACCATACAAAACAATTTTTAAGAAGGGATGATATTTAATATGAGAAAATTCAGGAAGCCCCTTTCAATCGTGCTGGCTTTAATGCTCGCGTTCAGCATGTTCAGCATGTGCGCAACAGCAAGCGCGGCGGAAACTGACGGCGATTCACAAACAGGAACCACACCTGAAAACCATAGCGGAACAATTAACGTTACTTCAAACATAGGCAGCCCCGTGTCCGTTAACTATGATTATTATAACGACGCGGTAACAGTTACCTTTAAGCTGCAGTCAGCTCACAAAATCGTAAACACACAGTCATATGTAGAGTATGATCCAACCGTTCTCCGGCTTGGGGAAGTAGATCTGGAAGTAAACCTTCCGAAACTTAACGCTACCGGAAGCGCGGTAATGAACGTTGAGGAGTCCGGATATGTTTACATCAATGCTTCAAACATCAATCTCTACAACTTCACGAATCCGGGTATCTATTATACTCAGACCTTCAACATCATCGGCACCGGTGACACAACCGTTAATCTGAACATGGAGATCCTGACCGGCTCCGACCAGGCAGATTACACTCAGGCTACCGACAAGAACGATATCACACTTGTTGACAGCACAACAGCGTTGACTAATGAATTTACGTTCACAGCTGAAGCAGATCTTTCGGGCGAAGAGCCTACAACAGCAGAGCCTACCACCGAGGAACCCACAACTGCCGAGCCTACCACAGAGGAGCCTACCACAGAGGAACCCACAACAGCAGAACCCACAGAGGAACCCACCACAGCGGCTCCAACAACCGAAGCACCCACAGAGTCCACAACAGTTCCTCAGCCCGAGGCAGTTGACAGAGACGGCTGTCTTATCGTAGCAGACGACTTCAATCTGGTCCTCAATCCCGCAAACGGCACAAGAGTAGTTGGTGAAATCTATCTGAAAGCAGGAGAATACAAGTTCAGAGTTCAGAAGGACAGAGTCCTCATGGGCTACAACTCCTCCTTCACTGATAACACACCCAAGGGTCTTACCTTCAACTCAAAGTTCAAGGCACAGACAACTCTTACAGCCACAGGCGGCACATACAAATTCCAGTTTGATACAAACTCCAACGCCCTCATCGTAAAGAAGGCTGACACAACAACACCTCCCGCATACCTCACAGGCGACCTGCACACTATCCTCAAGCCCGTTGCAGGCAAGGAAGATTCAATGGCGTCAGGATCGCTCTATGTTGCTTCCGGCACATATGAGTTCAAGGTAGTTAACGGCGAAAGCGAGTGCGGCTACAACACAACCATCAACGATTCAACCGGCACATCCATGCTCAGCGTAAATCCCAAGTACAAGGCAAACATGAAGCTTGTTGCAACAGGCGGCGTATATACCTTCACGCTGTTCACCAAGACCAACAAGTTCAAGGTAGCTTATGTAAACGACAGCGATGAGTCAAAGACAGACGTACATATCGCAGGCGGCATCAAGCTTGTTCTTAACGATAACAACGGCGAAAGCAATATCGCAACAGCAACAGCTACAGTAGCTGCTGATACATATCAGATCAAGGTTTACAACTACGGTGTAATTTACACCACAGGTGAGAACCTCAAAGACTCAGGCTCAAAGAATCTCAAGAGCTTCTACACCACACCGCTCAACTTCACGGCTACAGGCGGAACATACACATTCACCTTCAACAAGACAACAGGAAAACTCACTGTTCAGAAGCTGGCTGAGGTAATCAGCGTTCAGTAATCTGAACTAAAAAGAGGGTCGGCTCATTGAGCCGACCCTTGGTTTATGCAAAAGTCAAATTCAAAAAAGCAGGGGCTGTCGCATTAAGCCCAAAAATACCATGTCATTCCGAGCGGAGTCGAGGAATCCCCATGATAGGAAGCAAATTGTTATTGCATTAGGGGATTTCTCCATGCGCTTCGCTTAGTCGAAATGACATATATATCCGACCCTTGACAGTGTACCACAACCGTAAATTTAAGGCAAATGCAGTTTTGCCTTTATTTTTTTTGCGTAATTTTTGCGCTTGTAGGTTTTAATTGTTTTGTCAAAGCCCTTTTCGGCGTACATTTTCCAAAAAGCGTCGCGGTCGTTCGGCTTTGGAGTTGTGCGCCGTAAATTGGGATTCGGCTTTGTGCAGCGTTCAGCTTCAACCGCCTTGTACTCGCAGCCCTGCTTTACGCTGTCAAACAGCTTTTGTCCCTTTTGGGTGTTTACAAAAAACAAAGATACTCCCTTGTCGTCGTTAAAATCGGGGACTATGCTGTCAACTCCCCAAAAATCCGCGAGGGTGAAATCGGACGGCCGCTCGCAGTTGGCGTATATACACTCGTAGCAGGACGGCCGCAGAATATGGTTGGCGTAAAACAGCATGGCGTAATCCTTTGAGGAATGTTTTTCGCCGTCAGTCCAAACGCTTTCAAAATGAGGCGCCCAGCCAAAGGACTTGTCGCGGAAGTCCGCTTTTGTTACGCTCTTTGCGCCGTTTTTGCGCCGTGTGTAGTCAAGAAAGTCAAGCCAGACCTTGTTTGACGGCACGCCGTGACACACCAAATCAACGGTGAATAAGTTCTCGGCTGAGGTTTTTGTTTTTTCAAGAAAGCTCAGCAGACCGCCTACCTGACAGCCTGTGCCTGAAAATAAAACGGTTTTTCCGCTGTCCAAATCATGCTTTACCTCGGAAAACGTATTATTCGGATGGCTTTGAACATACTTTGAGCCCTTGAACGCGTCGCGCTCGGTTTTTGTATCGGCACGGCGGTGGCTGACTGAAAAATCGTCATCAAACGCCGCTCCGTATACGGCTCCGCCCTGTTCGAGCACAGCGTCCGAAATAAGAATAAACGCCGCACCGCTTCGGCTTGAAAGGCGGATTTTTTCATCTTTGTGCTTAATTGCGTAGGCGTCAAGCACGGTGTTTTTATTGTAGCCGTTCTGAAAACTGCAAACGCTCCTGCATTTTCCGCAGTTCACGCATTTTTGACTGTTGATTTTGGGATAGTAAAAACCTTCCGCGTCCGTTTCCATTGATATTGCGCCCGTGGGACACACAGCCATACACGCGGTACAGCCGCAGCACTGCTGCGCGGAATCAAATAAAATCATAGGGTTCACCTTATTCGATAATTGATTTAAGATAAGACAGCGAATTGAGCTGCAAATTCTTAATACGGCTGTTAACGTCGTCCCAGTCGATCGGGGTTTCGGTTATTCCGGTTTCGGTGATATTGCGATTAATGCCGACAGCCTTCAGCAGCTCCTCCGCGCGGATATTTCTTCCGGCTTTGTGTTTAAATTCAACAAACAGGTTTTTATTGAAGATCACGGAAAACGCTGTTCCGTGGAAGGAGTTTGTAAATACATAATCCGCGTATTTAAAGCAGCCTACAAATTCTTCTACGGTAGGGGCTACAATATGCTTAATATCGGATTTTTTCAGATTGGGTGCGTCCCAAAGCTGATAAATCGGCAGGTTTTTTTCCTTAGCCAGCTTTTCCGCGCTTTGAATAAGCTCATACGGGGGATTTCCGGAGAAAATCAAAACGTAGGGGGTATCGATTTTTCTGACCGCTATTTTGTTCCATTCCTCACTGCCGAGCAGCAGCGACGGGTCAAGATGAGTTACCGCGTCGTTGCCCGTAAGCTCCTTTACCAGCTTTACGCCGCTCTTTTCACGAACCGAATAAGCCTGAAAATCTTTAAGCCTTTCCTTGTATTCGGGAATCTGTTCGTCCGGAAGCGTGCTTACCGCAAAGCTTGCGGCGTAGGAGTATTTCTGCGCGGAATCGGCAAAGGTCAAAAAGTAGGCGGGGTCAAAGCCTACGCAGCGCGGGCTCCATACCTGGTCGCTGCCCGTGATGAACAGGTCGTAGCGGCTCTTTGACTGCGGCAGAGTTTCGGGAGTGTAGGATATGTCGCTCTTGACAAGGAAGTTGTCAAAAAACGGACGGAACGCCTTTGCGCGCTGAGCTCTCCTGCGGCACATAACCACGCTCTTTGCAAACGACTTTGCAAAGCCCTTTTTCTCAACGCGGAAGGGCTTGTAGTCGTGAGTGATTTTGGGGCAGATATAGTCTACAAGCTCACATTCGGCTCCCAGCCGGGTAACTGTTTTTTGCAGTGCGTAAGCCTGTAATACCGCGCCGTAATTGAGCGCGCGGTGAAAAGTCATAATTCCTATTTTTTTCATATGGATACTCCTTGAAACATCTCTGCGGACGGCTGTTTATTTTCGTGAGGCTGCCTTTCCGAGAGGATATGTGATAACGGTGAGCAGTTTTTTGGAAAAAGAATTCGGGATGCTTTTTATTTCACCAAAACGCTTGCCGCATAAAATCCCGTCGCGTGACAGTCCGATAGTCTGTTTAATAAAAAACTTGGGATCAAGCTTAAAGTAATCCCAGCATTCGTTTATAAAATGCTCCCGCATATAAAACGTTTCCTTATATGCCGAGCTGCCCTTGTTTGTGAGCGCGTTTTCGGTGTCGTTAATGTACACTCTCAGCGCGCGGTCAATAAAGCGGGTGTTGTATTCCCTGCCTATGTTGTTCCATAAAATGTTCTCGGGGTAAAAATGCAGTCCCTTAACATCGGGGTAGGGGTGGCTTTTGAGAATCTCAATTTTTGTCATGCCCCAAAGCTCGCCCTCAACCTTGTATTTAAAGCGCAAATCCAAATCGTTTGTGTCAATATATTCACTTGGAAGCACGCCTCCGTTTGTCCTGCCCTGCTCGCTGCAGGTGCGGCATGAAATCCCCTTTAGCTTAGGCTTTAAATCATCGGGAACCTTTTCCCATTCCTCTTTAAAAACCTCAAGCGCCTCGGGTACGCATGAATCGTCGGAGTCGAGCGTAATAAAAAACATTCCCCCGGCATTTTGAACGGCAAAATTTGTGGCTATATGCTTGCCGCTGTTCTCCTGATAGAAAAAGCGGACGGGAAAATCGGGCTTTGAGGTGATGATTTTGTCAATCACCTCGCGGGTGTTGTCCGACGACCCGTCGTCAACCACGATCCACTCAAAATCTTTGAACGTCTGCTTTGAAAGCGCGTCAAATACGCGCGGCAGGGTTTTTGCACGGTTATAGGCGGGAGTAAATACCGTAAAATAAAATTTATCAGTCATAGTGATCACCCTGCCTTTTTAAACTTTGAAGTAAGCTTGTTTTTGAGCTTAACGATTTCGCTTTTGGACAGAATAAGCGGAACGGAAACAACGTAACCCACCAGTCCCGAAACCGCGCAGACGGCCAAAAAGCTAAACCAGCTTCTTATCTGAATAAACGAATTTGCAAAGCAGAAAACCGCGCATAATACAATAAAGCAAATCCAGCCTCTGATAATAGTTGGGAAAAAGGTTGTCTTTTTGATATTTAAAATATGAGAGGCGTACAGCGGAACAAAGGTCATCGATTTCAGCGAGAGCAGAACCGAGCTTACGCCGGCTATCGCGTACACTCCGAGCGGAGTATATTTTACGAGCACAATAACGCTTCCAACGGTTACAATGCCGATAATCAGGGATACAAGCACGTTTGCTTTAAGCTTGTTGCAGACCGTTAACAGCGGATAAAGAGTTCTTGTGTGACACATTGAGATGTAAGAGATACACGCAAGAACGGTCAGAACCCAAATCAGGAAAATTTCATCGGCAGTTTTAGTGGGCTGCCACAGCTTGTAGAAGCTGATACCGTAGGCGACGAATCCCGCCAGCGGCACCGGCATAATAAGGCTGACGATTTTCTGTGAAAACTTTGCTTCCTCAACCAAAGCGTCAATTTTGTCCTTGGCGTACAGAATAGTGAAGCGCGGTGTAAAAATATTTGCGAGCGTGGTAATAAGCTGGCTGATACAGTGGGGCACGGTGACAGAAATAGAGAGAAGTCCCATTGGTCCCGGGCCGAGGGTGAGGTTGCAAATCAGCAAATCGAGTCCCGTATTCAGCGCGTTGCTCAAAAAGGCGACCGAGTTCCAAACGCCCGACGAAAGAATATCCTTTACAAACGAAAAGTCAAACAGCCTGACGCTCATTTTGACCTCAGGCAAAATTTTACGCTTAACGGTCATGTTGGCGGCAAGCAGGAAAATGCCGCTTGCAAGCGACGCCACCGCCAAAAAGTAAAGCTTGGCGGGGAAAAGTGAAAACAGCAAAAAGATGATAAACACCTTGATTGCGTTAGAAATGATATCGCGTATCGAATTGAGATACAAACGGTTCTTTACAAATGCCGCAGTGGTAAAAATAGCGGTAATAATGCTGATAATAAAGGTTAGGAAGGTAATTGCGAAGGTGAGCTTAACGGCGTTTTCCAGACCCTTTGGGATTTGGAGCATAAGCTCAAGGTTGAGCACAATTACAGCCGAAGCCAAAAGCATTACCGCCGCAATAATCATATCGGCAATCAATACAGAGCTGAAATACTTTGACGCTTTTTCAACGTTGCCCTTGTTATATTCAATTGAAATAAACCTGCCCGACATTGAGTTTAGCGCAACCGTAACGATTGTGGCGTACTGGACAAAGTTGTTTGCCAGCCCTATAAAGCCGTATGTATCGCTTCCCAGCTCGCGCACCAAAATCGGGGTGAGAATAAAGTTAATGCCTGTGTTGATGATAAATGAAACAACAGCCGCAAGCATATTGACAGTCATTTGCCTGCTGTTTGACATTTCTTTCATGCCTGTAAATCAATCCTTTACTAAAGCTTGGGGAAGGCTTTGAACAGCGCTTCCTTTTTTTGCTCAACCGCTTCGGCGCTGACAGAATAGGTGTCCCTGATCATTTTAATCGGAGGAACGTCGCCTTTTGCGCAGTCAAACGGTGAGTGTTCAAGCCCGAACGCAGAATAATAGTCGCGGTACTTATACCCGTCGCCGAACATTTTGTTGTCGAGCGTGATGTGAAGATTCGGAACATGAAAGCTGTCGGCGATAATCAGACCGTGCAGGCTGCTTGAAATAATCAGCTCACATTCGCCTATTTTGCGCACAACGTCCTTTGGATTGTCGCGCAAATCAATAAGCGCGGAGTTTTCATAGGACGCAAGCAGTTTTTTAACGGTTGGGTGGTCCTGCTCCTTGAAATGCGGAATAATTCCAACGGCGTATTTCTTTTTGGGAAAGCCGCCTATCCATCTCTGAGCCAGCAGACCGCCGTCGCCCAGCGGCACGTCGTATTTATTTCCGGTGTACTTTTCCATGCGCTGACGGGTAAGCTCGCCCCAGAGCGCGTGAACGTGAATATTTTTATAAATCAAGTCGGAGGTTCCGCGCAGATTTTCCCTGATAAAGCCCGTGCACCAAATATGAACGTTGTTGTTTAGGGCGGTTATCATTTTTTGCTTCATTCTTGTTTTAAAATCAGACGATTTAAAAATCTGGTCGAGCGCGGAGCCGATAGCAATCAGGTTGCAGTTTTTCAGCTCTGCCTGCTTAACGCTTATTGAAAAGATATCCTCAAGCATATCCTTGTTTATCAGGTCGCCCATATTTGGGATATCGGGGTACGCTACCTTATATATTGACATATTTACCTCCGTAAATGGAAGACAGTTTTTTTGCGGAGTGAACCGACTCGCTGCGGCGCATAATATAAATCAGCGAATATGTTATAAGCATCCAGATGGAAGTTGACGTCCACGCGTCGGTGGAAAGCAGAAGCTTTGGAAGCGTGGTACAAATCAGAATACAGCACAAAGCGAATTCCTTTTTGGTTGGGATCCGTCTGAAAATAGTCTTGGCGGTAATTGAAATGCTGAGATACGAGGGCAGCGCGCCGAAAATAATTCCGCCCTCAAACAAATACTGATAAATATACTGGTGCGGATACGGCCATGTGCGCTGAGCCTCTCTTGAGGCGACCGCCTGGAAGGTTTTGATACCGTAGCCGAATAGCGGCTGTCTGCCAAAGCAGTCCAAAGTAAAGCTGTTTATTACGCCTCTGCCGTCGCTGATATCGCCTTCCTGGATATAGATCAGCATTTTTGAAATAAAGCTCGGTACGCTGTGGAACAGCTTGTAGGAAACAGACTCCATGAAATGCAGGATCGGAACGAAAAACAGTACCGACAGCAGACCTGTTACGACAAGCAGCGTAATTGCAAGCACACTCTTGTTTGTAAGCCCGCACCGCTGTTCGCCGTCGTAGCTGTTGATAATGAGTATGCTCAAACAGAACAGCAGGCAAACAATAGCGCCGCGGTTTGCGTACATCAGAGCTTTAACAAGAATATAAACGGCGTACACATACGCAAGCTTTACCGCGATATTTGACTGTTTGCGGTAAAGCGAGAAGTGTATCATAGCCGCAATAACAATTATCAAAAGCGTGTAGATATTCTGCAGGTTAGCCTGATTGATGTTCTCGTACAGCAGTACAAAGAAGGAGTTTGAAACAGGTACGGACATAAAGCCGATATACAGAACATACCGAAGCACATATTCGCCGTCAGCCTTTTGGCTTATTGCGTAAACGGGAACCAATACATATAAAACAAACTGTGCGGGCTCAAGCGTGGAGTCGTCGTAGTGAAAAAACAGGGTGTAAAGGTACCACAGCAGGGTAAACGCCGTAACCATCATTGTGGGAAGCAGAACCCTGAATTTATGTGTGTAAAATACCTTTGCCGACGCTATTGCAAGAGCCGCGCCAAGTACAACAATGTTGTTTGAAAAGTTTTTGAAAAACGGCAGGCGCACCAAAACCTCGGTGATCAGGTTTGCCGTAATCATCAGCGCAATGAGCATGCTGTTTAGCTTTAAAACAACATCGTCCCGCTCGGCGTCACTGCGCGTTATGCCTGTGTTATTTTTTCCGTGTAACATATACCACTCCGTCTTTGGCGAAAATGCAAATTGTTTTAAGCGGGTTTGTGGTTTTAAAAGCCCACTTCAACGCTTCGCCCAATCGTTTTTCTTTTATATAGCACTTGCCGATTTCGGTATAGTGAATGTTATATAAGCGTTTTTGCCTCTTTTTTGAGAAGGTCTCAATAATACCGCGCATTTTTTCAAGGTAGTGCATGCGGTATTCCTCATATTTTTTGCCCTTTGGCATATTGCGGTCAAGCTTGAATTTTTCAACGCAGATATCCTGCACGCAGGCAACCTTGTAGTTATACGCTATTCTGGCAAAGAACTCAAGGTCCTGATGTCTGAAAAACGACTCGTCCCAGCGCTTTACCTTGTCAAGCACCGGGCGTCTTATCATAACCGTGCTTGAGCACGCTATTGTTTCGTTGCATAAAAATTTATATAAAAAGTCCTCGGTGCTGTCGGCAAGGATTTCGCGCGACGCGCTGTCGGATATCCTCTCGACAAACGAACCGTAAACCAAGCCGTACTCGTCGCTCAGACCGTTGAACAGCTCAACCTGTACGGCGGTTTTTTGGGGCAAAAAAACGTCGTCGTCGTCCAAAAAGGCAATCAAACTTCCCTTTGACGCGGCAATGCCCGTGTTGCGCGCCGCCGAACCGTTTTTGTTTACGGGGTGCGCAATATATTTTACCCTGCTGTCGTCCTTATACCTCAGCATCGCCTGCTCGGTGAGCTTTTGGGCGTCGCTGCCTTTGCCGTTGTCGTCTACTACAATGACTTCTATATCCTTGTAGGTCTGGCTTAGAACGCTGTCTACCGCGCGGCAGATTTTGTCCGCTCCGCGGTAGGTTGGGATAATTACTGATACAAGCTGCATAAAATCACCCTATTTGTTTTGCTGAGCGCGTCTTGCCTTGAGCGTTTGCTCAATATAAAACTCCTGCAAAAACGCGGCTGTGGTGCGGATGTCAAAGCCCGCGTCGGTTACGATTCCTGAGCAGTCCCTGCGGTCAAAGCCCTCAAGCTTTTTGAGCGCGGCGTCAGCCCACTGCTCGGCTCCGAGGTCAAGCGAAAGCGGGTCAACATTAGGCGTTACAACGGTTTCACCGGCAATAACGTCGCTCATCAGCACGGGAAGTCCGGAGGTCTGAGCCTCAATTACCGTCAGAGGAAGTCCCTCCCAGAGCGACGGGAAAATAAACATATCCATAGCCTGATAAATACGGTTTACGTCGCGTCTCATGCCCAAAAACTGTACGCAGTCCGTAAGTCCGAGCTTTTCAACCTTTTTTTTCATGTTGTCCATAATAGGACCCTGCTGCTCGCCCGCCATAACCAAAACCGTGTTTGGATTTTTGCGGTGTATCTGTTCAAAAATATCAATCAAAAAGGTGTGGTTCTTGGGAACGTCAAACCGTCCCACATGACCGATCGCCGTTTTGTTTCCGAGTCCCAGCTCGCGGCGAACCTCCTCGCGGACGGTTTGGTCAAAGCGGAAGCGCTCGGTTTCAATGCCGTTTTTAATCAGCTTTACCTTGCCGCTTTCAACCGCATTTTTGCCGTATGCCCATTCTCCAGCGGGGGAGGAGCACATAAACATATCTGTGCAGTGGCGTTTTATAAACATTCTTTCGTATAAAAAGAAAAAGTATTTTAAGTTAAGCACGGTCTTTGCGTTGTGGCGGTGGGCTATTCTTACGGGCACGCCCAGCTTGTGAGCGTATTTCAGCGGCCACAGATTCAGCTCTGTGTGGCAGTGAATGACCTTGTATTCGGGATGAGATGTAATAACGTCCTCAATGCCCTTGCGGAACGCGTGCATCTTAAACGGGTTGAACTTTGGAGTGCGGTATATTTTTCCGCCCAAATTAAGGATTTCTTCCTCGTAGCAGCCCTCTTCCTCGCGGTGTACCATGAAGTCAAACTGCAGAGCCTCGCGGTCGATGTGACGGTACACGTTCATCAAAAACGCTTCAATTCCGCCCGCTCCCATTATTACGTCTTCCTGTAATACTCTTATCGGTTCCATGTTATTCTCCTTCTTTTTCAATGGGGCGCATTGAAGTTTTCGCGTCGGCGGTTACAACGGTTTTCGGCGGAACATCCTTGTAAATCAGGCAGCCCGCGCCTATTACGCTGTGGTCGCCTATCGTTACGCCCTGAAGAATTGTTACGTTGCTGCAAATCCAGCAGTCGTCGCCAATGGTGATAGGCTTTGTGGTAAAGCCCTGCTCGGCAATCGGCCTTGAAAGATCGCGGAAGCGGTGGTTGTGGTCGTAAAGCTTAACGTTTTCACCAATCAGACAGCGTTTTCCTATTGTAATTTTTTCAAGACAGTTTATTGATACATTGTTGTTGAAGAATGAACCGTCGCCTATTGAAACCTTAGCGCCTTTTGCAATGTACAGATAGAACTTGCGGCGGAAGCAAAAGCGTTTTCCAAAATGGATCTGATTCAGGTAAATAAGCTTAAATAACAGTTTTTTAATGGCTGATTTGAGATGAAACATGATTGTAAAAAAGAGAACTCCCATTGATTACCTGCCCTTTGTTTTATTTTTCAGCGGAAGGATAACATCGTGAACCGTTCCGATTGACGCCGCAACAAACCCCTGCGGCAGAGTGTTGAAGATTTTACCGCCAAGCCTTTTAATGCCGCCGCGCTCGTCCTTCCAAAGCGGCTCGTCAGCCCAGGGCGACTGCGCACGGTATTCAAGATACTGACTTACCAGCGGATGACGGTTGCCCTCTATCCACGGACGGGTGCCGTCCATAAAACATGTTGTAAAGTGTACGATACAGGGGTTTCTTTTTGCAAGCGCTACCTCCTTGTCGGTGTAGAAGTGCGACACGCGCTTTGCTTTAAGAACGTTTTTATATTTCAGGTAATAAACCAGCGCAAACAGGTTGTAGCGCAAATCCACAACCAGCTTTTCATCGTTAGTGGTGCAGGCGTTGAGCACGGGCTGGTCCATAAACGAAAGGCGGCTGTGAGAGGCAATAAACTTTTTGAAGCTTTCCTCAAGGCCGCGTTCGCGGATGTACTTGAGGTTAAGCATAACGTTGCCCGCGTTGATGTAGATGTCGTCCTTTGCCATTCCGATTTCGGTCTTGTAGCTGTCGCCTATACACTCCAGCGCGCCCGCTACCGCCTTGCCCTCGATGTCGGTTTCCCATAGCGGTCTGAGCGATGACATTACCATTGTGTCGCAGTCAACGTGAATAACCTTTTCAACGCTTTCGGGAAGCAGACTTCCGTAAAACAGTCTTGCAAAGGTGCTGATGTTCCAGCGGCCTACGTCAATGCTTGTTCCGGCAAGCTTTTCAATGTCGGCAATCGGAATAAAGGTTACGCCGCGGTCAAAGCTGCGGCACATAGATACAACCTTATCCTTGTTTTTGTCGCTTATGTTGTTGTCTATAATAAAGATGTTGAGCTCGGGTGAGTCGGTGTTGTTTTTCAGCAAAGAGAGAAGCGACACGCCCATTACCTGAGCGTAGCTGTCCGAGCTTGAATAAACTATGTTCATATGTTCAGATACTTTTCCTTATATTCGTTGAAGCTTTGCAGATTTTTGTCCTTGTCGGCGATGATTAGCTTTTCGATTCCGCCTATCTCGTTGAAAGGCCACTCAACGCCTAAGTCTGGGTCGTTGTACATAATGCCGTCGTCAAACTCGCCGTAGAACTTCTCGCCGCACTTGTAGCTTACAATGCTGTCCTCAAGCACAAGGTAGCCGTGGGCAAAGTGCTCGGGAACGAGCAGCTCGTGACGGTTCTCCTCGCTGAGGTAAAAGCCCTGCCATTTCTTGAAGGTGGGGGAGTCGGGGCGGAGGTCAACAATAACGTCAAACACCCTGCCCTTTACGCAGCGCACAAGCTTTGCCTGCTCGTGAACGCGCTGAAAATGCAGGGCACGAATTACGCCCTTGTGCGAAACGGTGTAGAACACCTCGGCAAGGTCGTGCTTTATGCCCTGTGCTTCAAAAATCTCTTTGGAATAGTCCTTGATAAACGCGCCGCGCACGTCGGTGGCGCAGAAAGGCTTAATCAAATAAGCCCCGTCAAAATCCGTACCGCAAAATTCAAACGGAGATACCATAATATAACCCTCCTAATAAATAGATATAACAATCACCTTTACGAACCCTCAGCCGCAGTTCACCTTAACAATTGGCTCCCCTGCGCAAGGGGAGCTGGCGCCGCAGGCGACTGAATGGTTGCCTGATTTCAGTCTGTATTCTTTATCCAGTCCATTGTCAGCCTTGAACCCTCGGCAAAGCTGATTGAAGGAGCAAAACCGCAGTCCTCTTTAATAGCTGTGGTGTCAAACGCTTCAAGCGGCATATTTACGCCCGTAAACGGAATATCGCCGAAAACGGGAGTCGCCTCGGGAGCGAGCGCCTGCTGCATTTCAAGGATGAATTCCTTGAGCGGACGCGCGTTTCCGCTTCCGATCGTGTACTCTCGGTTTGGCTTTCCGTGTTCGCCAATGGCGTAAAAAGCCCTTGCAACGTCGTCGATGTATATAAAATCGTAGTTCTGGGTAGCCGCAGTAAACTGCAGCGGCTCGCCCGCGATTATTTTTCTGATTGTTGAGTTCACAAAGCGAGGCGAAAATTCACCCGCGCCGTAAGCGTTTGTGATCACCGCCCAGCATAAATCTATATCAAGGCTGTTGGCGATAGGCTTGCAGATAGCTCTTGCGGCAAGCTTGCCCGCGCCGTAAATATAGGGAAGTCCGGGCGCGCTGTCCTGAGTGTAAACGGCGGTGTAGGTTTCCTTTTCCATGATAGAGCCGGCGTTTACAAATTTTTTGCAGCCCATTTTGTCGGCTGTTCTGAGCGCCTGAGCAGTCCAAAGCGCGTTTTTGAGCTGGATTTCCTCGTCGCAGCGAAGATTTCCAGCCGAGCCTACCCATGCAAAGTGGTAGAAAACGTCAAAGTCCCTGTCTGTGATTTTCCCGGGCAGAGAGGTGATATCGTCCAAGTCGCAGTAAACCACGCTCAGATTTTCAAGCCCTTTGATGTTGTCGGTATTCTCGTTTTCGTCCTTGATAACGGCGGTAACGCTCACGCCGTTTTTGCACAGCTCCCTGCAAACGTTTGAGCCTACAAAGCCGTTTGCGCCTGTCACAATCGCTTTTTTCATTGTTTATCCCTCAAAAAATTCTTTTATCTGTCGTTCCATTACCTTGCCTACGTTTCCTCCGTCAAGCCAGATAAGCGTCCAGAGCACGGTTTTTGCAACCGCGTCGGTAACGTGCCAGCGCGGCTTCCAGCCGAGCGTTGACTTGAGCTTTGAACAGTCAAGCTTCAAGAAGTTAGCCTCGTGAGGAGCGTTGTGCTCGGTTCTGTCAACGCGCTTAACTCTGCCGCCCGTGAGGTGTACAAACAAATCTACAAGTCTGCCTGTGTCAACGCAGTCAACGTCGTCGGGGCCTACGTTGTAGCAGTCCGCAACGGAAGCGTCCTCGTACTGAGCCATGGCAATCAGCAAATACGCGTAAAGCGGCTCGATAACGTGCTGATAGGGGCGCGTTGAGTGAGGATTGCGCACGGTGATGTTTTTGCCTGCCTGCAGCGCTCTTACGCAGTCGGGGATGATTCTGTTAGCCGAAAAATCACCTCCGCCGATCACGTTGCCTGCTCTTGCCGTTGAAATTGCGACATCTGAGTCGGCAAAGAACGAACGCTTGTAGGTTGCGGTCACAAGCTCGCTGCAGCTCTTTGAGTTTGAATAGGGGTCAAATCCGTCAAGGGGCTCGTTTTCGCGGTAGCCCCACTGCCATTCCTTGTTTTCATATACCTTGTCGGTAGTAACGTTTACAACCGATTTTACACATTTGCTCTGTCTGATACATTCCAGAATATTTACCGTGCCCATAACGTTGGTTTCGTAGGTGTAGGCAGGTTTTTCGTAGCTATCGCGCACAAGCGGCTGAGCCGCAAGGTGGAATACTATTTCGGGCTGAGCTTTGTCAAACGCCTTTTTCAGCGACTCATAATCGCGTATGTCGCCTATTACCGAGGAGATATTGCTTTCAATATCCGCAAGCTTAAAAAGATTCGGCTCGGTTGAGGGCTCAAGCGCGTAGCCTGTTACCTCGGCGCCCATCTCGCTCAGAATTTTACACAGCCAGCTTCCCTTGAAGCCCGTGTGACCTGTAATAAATACTCTTTTGTCTTTGTAGAACTTCTGCATCAGTCTTCCCATACCTTCCACGGAGCTTTTCCGCTTTCCCATAATTTTTCAAGCCTTGTTTTGTCGCGCAGGGTGTCCATGCACTGCCAGAAGCCGTCGTGACGGAAGCACATCAGCTCGCCGTCGGAGGCAAGCTTTTCAAGCGGCTCGCGCTCAAACATAGTTTTGTCGCCTGCAATGTAATCGAGCACCTTTTTGTCAAGCACCATAAAACCTGCGTTGATGTAGCCGGCGTCGGCGGCGCTTTTTTCGCGGAAGGCGTTTACCTTTCCGCTCTGCTCAAGGTCGATAGTTCCAAAGCGGCTTTCGGGCTTGATTGCCGACATGGTGGCAAGTCTGCCGTGGCATTTGTGGAACATCAGCAAATCGTCAATGTTGATGTCAGACACGCCGTCGCCGTAGGTCATGAAAAACGGACCGTCGTCAAGATATGGCGCGATTCGCTTTATTCTGCCGCCCGTCATGGTTTTAAGTCCCGTGTCAATTACGGTCACTCTCCATTTTTCGGCGCGCTTGTTGTGGACGATTATTTTATCGTCCTGAGTAAAGTCAAACGTAATGTCGGAGGTGTGCAGAAAATAGTCCGCAAACCATTCCTTTACGGTGTGCTGCTTGTAGCCTGCGCAAATGATGAAGTCGTTGACTCCGTAAGCCGAGTACAGCTTCATTATGTGCCACAGAATAGGCATGCCGCCTATTTCGATCATGGGCTTTGGCTTGAACTGCGATTCCTCGGAAATCCGCGTTCCAAAGCCGCCCGCAAGAATAACAGCTTTCATAATCTCATCTATCCTTTTTTGCGGTTCTTTATTTATACCGAACCCTTGCCCTTTACAACGGTAGAGACGGTTTTGAACAATATTTTGATATCCAGCCAAACCGAACGGTAAATAACGTAGTAAACCTCCATGGCGCGTCTGCGGCGGTAGCTTGTGTCGTCACCTCTGCCGTAGGCAGCCCAGTAGCCCGTAAGTCCCGGACGAACGCTGAGCATAAGCGCGCGGCTTGAACCGAAGATGAGAGTTTCCTCCTCGGTTACGGGACGCGGTCCCACAATTGACATATCGCCCTTGAGGATGTTCCAAAGCTGGGGAAGCTCGTCAAGACTTGTCTTTCTGAGGAACTTTCCTACCTTGGTGATACGCGGGTCGTCCTCAAGCTTGAAGTTCTTTTTGAATTCCTCCATCTGCTCGGGGGTGAACTGGTCAATCAGCTCCTCCGCGTTTGTTACCATGCTCCTGAATTTATAGAGCTTGAACTCGCGTCCGTTTCTGCCTATTCGCTTGTGACCGAAAAACGCCGGTCCCTTGTCGCCTGCCTTGATGCAGACCGCGATTATCAGAAAGAAAGGGGAAAGCAAAATCAGAGCCAACAGCGAGATTACTATGTCGAAGGTTCTTTTTATAAATTTGTAGAAAGGTTTTGCCGGGAGTGTTTTGCTGAAATCAGTTTGCAGAGGTCGCGCTGAATTCATATAATCTCTCCTGCCTGATAATTTTGAAGTATTAATATCCGTAGCCGTATCCGTAGCCGTAACCGTAGCCGCGCTTGCCGCCTCTGGTGTTTTCGGCCTTTACGCGGTTAACTATTACGCCGATCGCCTTTCCGCCTGAGCGGTTGATTATATCGATCGTCTTGTTGAGCTGAGGATAGGTTGTGGAGTTGTTGCGCACTACAAGCACAACTCCGTCGCTGTGCTTTATTATGGGCACGGCGTCAATTACGACCGCAACGGGAGGCGCGTCAAAAATAATATAGTCGTATTCCTTTTCAAGCTGCCTGATAACGTCGCTCATTGAGTCGCTCGCAAGCAGCTCGGAGGGGTTGGGAGGGATTGCGCCGTAGCAGATCGCGGAAAGATTTGCAAGGTGGGTGGGTTTGATTATGTCGTCAAGCTCACATTCGCCGTTAAGGCAGTTTGTGATTCCCGGCGACGGAGCAAGTCCGAGCGCAAGGTGAACGTGGGGACGGCGAAGGTCGGTTTCAACAAGTATTACCTTTGTGTCAACCTGCTGAGCCAGCGCCGACGCTATATTTACCGACGAAAGAGTTTTGCCCTCGCCCTTTGCGGAGCTTGTAAAAACAACCTTTTTACAGCCCTTTTTAATAATTGAATAGTCAATGTTTGTTCTTGCGGTCTTGTAAGACTCTCTAATAAGGAAGTTCAGCGCGTCCACGTTGACTGCCTGATTGCCTGATTTTTTATTCTTTTTCTTAAACATATCTTACGCCTCCGCCTGTTTTTTATTTGTGTTCTGAGAACCAGACGACTTGCCGTCGTTTTTGGTGTCCTTGTTGAATTCCGGAACAGCCGCGAGTACGGGCAGACCGCAGAGCACGGTCATTTCGTAGTCGTACTTGATCTTTACGTCAAAGTAATCCCTTGCAAACGCAAAAATCAGGCTCAATATAAGTCCCGCGATAAACGCGATAACAGCGTTTCGGGTGGGGTTAGGCGAGGTCGGAGCCTTTGGAAGCTGAGCCTCGTCAACGATTTTCAGGCTCGCGTTGCTCTCAAACTGCTCCTTAATAGTCTGGGGCGCAACCTTGGCAACAGAGTCCGCAATTGTTTTTGCGTCAATGGGGTCGTTGCAGGATACAGACGCCTTGAATACCTCTGTGTCGGCAACCTCCGAAAACGTTACGTGGCTCTTTAAGTATGACGCGCTGTATTTGTCGGGGAGCTCCTCGGCAACCTTGGAGTAAAAGTGGTTGGTGTTTAAAACCTCAATGTATGTCGCAACCATTTTCTGCGCGTAGTTGTGCGAGTATAGTTCCTCATAGCTTGTTTTGGCGTTTATCTTTGCGTTAACATACAGCTTTACCGTTGAGGTGTATGTTGGACTTACCAAAAGCGCGGTTGCAAAGTAAGCTCCCGCCCCGGCGAGTATTGCCACAATAAGCATAAATATTACATTTTTCTTAATGATATTAAGTATATCCTTGAATGAAAATTCCATGCGGATAAATCACTCCTTAAAGTAATAGAATTGCGCACTAAGGCATTTTATATATCTAATCTATATAATTATACTACAACACGGCTTGTTTTTCAATTGATAAAACTAATTACCATAATTTTTGTAGAAAACTGTAAAAAGAAGTTCGAGTGCAAGAAAAAATCATAAATAGTGCTGAATAAAATTATGCGGACAGCCAAAATTGCTGTCCGCAAGGGATTTGTATGACGGGCATATCAATGCTCTGTGGTGAAAGTCCACCGAGGCGTAGTTACCGACGAACTCTGTAGCAACTCCCAAGGTTTGAATCGTGA
>Ga0326513_10001153_pt1 | contig 21477 bp, 14 predicted proteins | sample 2_2465_0518_D_FD_203654 | JGI IMG/M metagenome (GOLD analysis project Ga0326513, IMG submission 203654) | Bovine rumen microbial communities from UC Davis, California, United States - 2_2465_0518 | ecosystem: Host-associated > Mammals > Digestive system > Stomach > Rumen | place: USA... | reverse complement strand
AATCCCACAACACCCACAACACCAACAACACCAACAACACCAACAACACCCGTTGGAAAATTAATGATTGGCGACGCTAACCTTGACGGCTCAGTTTCAATCAGTGACGCAACCGAAATTCAGATGCACGCGGCAAAGATGAAGAACCTTTCAGGCGACAACGCAACCGCGGCTGACGTAAACGGCGACAACAGCATCACAATCAAGGACGCAACAATGATCCAGCTCTATCTTGCGCGTCAGTACAACCAGTCAGGCAACTGCGGCAACATCATAGGCGAGGATCCCACCAATCCCACAACACCCACAAATCCCACCGATCCCATTGTTGACACAACAAAGGTATACTTCAAGAACACCAAGAACTGGAGTCCCGTAAAGGCATACTTCTGGAGCGACGCTAATCCCCAGATGATGAGCTGGCCGGGCAACGACATGACCGATGAAGGCAACGGCATTTACAGCGCGTCTATCCCGAGCGGCGCAACCAAGGTAATCTTCACCAAGGGCGACGACAGCGGAAAGACACCCGACCTTGACCTCCAGGCAGGCAAGATGTATGTTGACGGCAACTGGACAAATGTTATTGGCGGCAGTGTTGTAACACCCACCCACGGAAATGTTGACACCTCAAAGGTATACTTCCGCAACAGCAACAACTGGAGCCCCGTAGAGGCATACTTCTGGAGCGACGCTAATCCCCGGATGATGAGCTGGCCGGGCAACGACATGACCGACGAAGGCAACGGCGTATACAGCGCGTCAATTCCCGACGGCGCAACCAAGGTAATCTTCACCAAGGGCGACGACAGCGGAAAGACGCCCGACCTTGACCTCCAGGAAGGCAAGATATACGACAACGGCTGGTCGGACTACAACGGCTGATAATAACCTCAAATAGTAAAAACTAAATTTACGGCAGACAGCTTTATGCAAGAAAAAAGCTGTCTGCCACTTATTTTTGTACATAAAATGGAATATTACGGCAATTGTTGTAAAAAGAAAAACTTTGTGATAAAATAGTCAAAGTTAAAAAGCACAGGTATAATGCAGGAAACATGTCAGCACATCAAGAAAATAAAAAAATATGTAGGGGCGTGCATTGCACGCCCGCAAGCCGACTTTTGATTTACGTCCGATTTTTATTAAAGAACAGACGTTATATTCAGTGCCCTCGGGCGACCAATGGTCGCCCCTACTCTTTGGTTGTTGACGTTTTAATGCACACAAAAACTATCTTAATAATTTAAAACAATCATTGCGGAAAGAGGGCTTCAATTTGAGAAAGCTTGCGCAGCGAACCGAAGCGGTAGTAAGCCTCGGCGCGCTTGAACACAACATCAACAGAATCCGCTCAATAATAGGCGATCAGGTTGAAATTATGGCGGTACTCAAGGGCGACGGCTACGGCCACGGCGAAAAGGGAATATACCCCACGCTCAAAAAATGCGGAATCGAGCGTTACGCGGTAGCGGTATGGGAGGAAGGCGCGTCACTGAGAAAGGCGGGCTGCACCGAGCCTATTCTGCTCCTCGGCGACACCTGCGACCTGCAGCTTGAGAACCTGATAAAATACAATCTCACCCCGGCGATATTCTCAATGGATACCGCAGAAAAGCTCAATATGCTCGCAAAGTGGAGCGGAATCGTACAGCCCGTCCACATCAAAATAGACACGGGCATGAGCCGAATCGGTTTTCCTGCCGACAAAAGCTCGGTAGATATAATCAAAAAAATCAACGCAATGCCCAACCTTAAAATAGCGGGCGCGTTCACTCACTTCTCACGCGCAGACGAGCCCGACGGTCAAAGCGCAAAGTCTCAGTTTGAAAAGTATATCAAGCTCATTGAGCTGCTCGAAGCCGAGAGAGTGCGGATCCCCTGCAAGCATGTAGCAAACAGCCCCGCGATCCTGCTCCGCCCCGAAACTCAGCTTGACGCGGTACGCGCCGGCGATATTCTCTTCGGACTTTGCCCGATAGACGAGGACGACTGGGAAAAGGCGGACTTCCGCCAGGTAATGAGCTGGTACACCTACGTCGTAATGGTCAAAGAGGTTCCAAAGGGAACAGAGGTAGGCTACGGCGGAACATTTGTAACCGACCATCCCACTAAAATTGCAACTATCCCCGTAGGCTTTGCCGACGGCTACAGCCGTGAGCTGTCAAACATCGGCAAGGTAAGGATAAACGGCAGCGAAGCGCCTATAATCGGCAGAGTGTGCATGGATCAGTTCATGGTAGACGTAACCGACATCGGCGAGGTAAAGCGCGGCGACACCGTAAGCCTGCTTGATGAAAAGCTCAGCGTGCTGTGGATGGCTGACCTGCTCGGAAGAAACGTAGATGAAATCGTATGCGGAATTTCAAAGCGCGTGCCGAGAATTTACGAGGCGTAAGCGCAGTTAGGAGAGAGAACAATGTCAAATTATATATTTAAAATTTTAAAGAACGCAAGCTTCGGAAAAATGAAAACGGCTGTAAAAACCTGCCACGAGCGCTCGGGCAAAAACAGCCTTAAAATCTTCTTTGATATGCTCTACTGCGCAAAAAAATACGGCGCAGGCTACTACGACTACCAGATTTTCGCGTTTTATAATCTCAACAAAAAGCAGCGAAGCACCTACGTTACACGTCTTGTAAGCAAAAAGCTCAACACATTTCTGAACGACTACACCTACGACCATTTTCTTGAGAACAAGGACGAGTTCAACGAGCTTTATAAGAACTGCGTTCGTCGCGGCTTCATTCAGCTCCAAAAGGCGAGCAAGGAGGAAGTTCGCGAATTTTGTGAGAGCCGCGAGTACATCTTCTGCAAAATGCAGGACCTTGAGTGCGGTCACGGCTGCGAGAGAATCAAAATCAGCGACTACGACAATTTTGACGACCTCTACAAATACCTCAAGGAAAAGGATTTCTGCATCCTCGAGGACAATATCACTCAGCATCCCGCTGTTTCAAAGCTTTATCCCAACGCGGTCAACAGCATGAGAATCATCACCATGCTCGACAGCAAGGGCGAGCCCCACGTGCTCTATATCGTTCAGAAAATGGGTATCGGCGGCAGCATTATTGACAATAACTGCCTGTTTACACCCGTAGACCCCGAGACCGGAAAGATCCTCTATCCTGCTCATTCGGGCGACACTATCAAAGGCATAATCTATGAGGAGCACCCCGAAACCCACGTTCACCTCCGGGGCTACACAATTCCCTTTGTTAAGGACGCGGTTAAGATGGTGCTCGAGGCTGCAAAGGTAACTCCGCAGATCCGCTATGTAGGCTGGGACGTTGCGACAACTCCCAACGGCCCCGAAATCATCGAGGGCAACACTTTCTGCGCTCACGACTTCTGGCAGCTTCCGCCTCACACCCCCGACGGAATCGGAATGCTCCCCAAAATCAAGGAGATCATCCCCGAATTTTTCTGCGGCGGCAAAGAGGGAATCAAGCGCAACTTTGACTGGCTTGAAAAATAAATATTTTTATAAAACGGCACAGACTGTAGAAAAAGACAAATAAAGAATATTAATAGAACAACATTTGACAATAAGCTGAAAAAGCCTCCTTTTATAAAGGAGGTGGCGCGCCGCTTGCGGCGTGACGGAGGATTTATCAGATGACGTAATAAATCATCAAAAACCTTTGATAGAAAGGAAATTTCAGCGCAGTTAAATCCTCAGTCAATCCCTTGCGTGATTGACAGCTCCTTTAAAAAAGGAGCCTTGTTTACCGTCATTTAGCATTTGATAATCATAAAATCAAATAATATATTTTTTTGACTAACTAAAACGGCACAGAGCTATAATCAGCCCTGTGCCGTTATTTCTATCCATAAAATTACTTTATCCTTGCCACGCGCTTTTGAATACAGGTTGCGTCGTCAATATCGACTCTGCCGTTTCTGCTTAAATCGGCTCTCAGCAACATTCTGTAGTTAAGCGCCGTAATCTTTGCCAGGGATTTTTGCACCAAGGTCGCGTCGTCAATGTTAACGGCTCCGTCGTTGTTAACGTCGCCGATTGCCGATTCTTCCTTTGAGTTATACGCTTCAACTTCCTCATCCGACAAACCGAGCACCTTTGCGATATAGCTTAAATCCGCGTAGTACTTTTCGCCGTACTCCACGGCGGTAACATATTGCCCGTTCAGCTCAAGCTGACACGGTTCGCCGTTTATTAACGCCTCGGAATTGTCGTCCGCGTACTGAGCGTATACGTCAACGGGATTGATTCCGAGAGCTTCGCAGTTTGCGCGGTTCATATTTGCGTCGGCAAAGCTTGTATTAAGATTTGCCCTTATTGTATCCTTGTACTTGTAAGAGGTAATCAAATATCTGTTAAGCGCGTCCGAAATAAACGCAGCCTTTGGACAGTAAACAGGAAGGAAGCTGCAGCCCTTGTCGGCTTGCCAAAATGTATTGTTTGGAATAAGCTGAGCACGCATGCCGCACTGCGGATTGTTTTTCCACTGAGCAAAATAAATGGTCTGCATATCGCTGTCGGTAACCGATTCGCCCGACATTACAACTACATCTCCCAGACACTCAGACGTCATTGTAAGCGTCCATGTCATTGCCTGCGTATAGAACTGCAGAATATAGTCAGCATTAGGTTCCATTTCGCCCACTTTTGAAGTATCGGCTGAGAAATATAAATAATCGTCTGTTTCAAACAAAAGACTGCAGGTGATTTTTATCAGATCTCCGTTATTGTTTATTCCAAACTGCTTGCTGTTTCCGTAAAGCGGCAGACAGTAGGCATATAAGCGATATTTTCCTGTTTTGGTTTTTTGAACCAGCGGAAAACTGCTGTTTAAGTTGTCCTTGGGATATTTTAAAAATACCTCTGTGCTGCCGCTGACTTGTTCGTCCAATGCCCTTCCGACTTCAAAGCTTTTAAGAACCTCGCGGATATCGGGAAACTTGCTTTCATCTTTTATTTCCGGAAGGTCATAAAACTTTTTTTCGGCAACATTGTATACTCCGTAGCCGTAAGTAAACGGAACCATTATTTGATAATTTGAAAACACCATTCCAAACATATAATGAGTGGTTGGCTCAGTCAATGCCATACCGCCGTCAGCTTTGATCAGCGCCCAGTCCTCTGCGCCGTTTGTGTAGTGATGATAAACCTCATCGTAATAAGTATACGGTTTCAGTTCGTCATATTCTTCTTTGTTCTCATCATAATCAGGCCAAAGATAATAGACATATTCGTTATAATATTTTTGAGTATTATCTGCTTCTTCCTTTTCAACCGCGCTGACCGGGACTATAAAAGCGCTGACGAGCAATGCGGCTGTAAGTATAATAGATAACAGCTTTTTCATAGAATTACCTCCTTTTGATTATTCCCTCAGGTAGGTGTTAAATGTTTGACTGTTGCCGGAGTCGTTATAAATTTCAATTGTGTAAGGCTCATTGCTATTAAGGTAAATCCCTTTGTCTTTAGGAGTTAATACCGCCTGCTTAATATTGTTGTCCCCGGATGAGCCTACAGCGGTCACGGTCGCGCGCTCGGCATCGGAATACTTTTTCGAAAATTCCGTTCCATTTTGAGTAATGTGGATATATGCGTTTTTGCTGTAGTAAAATCTGTTTCCGCTGTTGAAATATATGCTTATATTGCCCGAAAAAATATTGTCGTCGTCATCGGGTAGCTCAAGCGGTTGTTCCGTGGGCTGAGTTGATTCGGGCTGAGTTTCTTCGGTTTCCGTCTTTTCATCGGGTTTTGATTCTTCAGGCTTTGTTCCTGTCGGTTTTTGCTCGCTTTCGTTTGCGGGCTCGGTTTCTTTTTTGCTCTGGGTATTATCTGAAGGTTTTGTTTGTTCTGTTTGATCAGCGGCGTAAATAATACGGTTTTCGACCGCTTCGCTGCTTTGCAACGCCGGTTGGTTGTTAGCTGAGGCTGACGGTGTTGTCTGAGCAGTGGTATGTTTTTCGACTTGGGTTGCGGAGGTGCTGCCGACTTCTGTTGAGGGTACGGTTTCTTCAACCTGAATAACAGCCTGCGGAGTGTTGCTGATAATCGGATTGTTTCCTGATATCACGCTAAGAGTAAGAATTACGGCGGTAACAATAACAACCGAAGCTGCCGTGCCGATAATACTTAGCTTAAACGGCAGGCGGCGCTTAGTTTGAACTTTGGGAATGCCAACTGCTTTTTCTATCCAGCTTTCAGGGGTATTAATATTTTTATATCCCTCAAACTTAAACTCATTCAACTTCATCACCTCCGTATATTTTCTTCACAATTTCTCTGCCGCGCTTTAGCAGCGATTTAACGGTGTTTTCCTTTTTGCCGAGTATCCTGGCAATTTCACTGATTTTATAATCCTCGCAGTAAAACAGATACAGTACCTCGCGATACAGCGGAGGAGTTTTGGAAAGCGCCCACGACATATCACTTTTGTCGTAGTTAAACGGCGCGCTCTCGTCGCGGTAATGCTCGGCAGTTGTTTCGCGGCGGTTCTTCCGCATATAATCGGCACATTCGTTGATTGCCACGCGAATCAGCCATGCTTTAAGGTGTTCCTCGCTCTTGAATCTCGGGGATTTTATGTATAGCTTTGAAAACGTATTTTGAAAGCAGTCCTCTGCGTCAGCTATGTTTTGCAGACGCATAACGCAAACGCCCGTGACAGTGTCCGCGTATTTGCGTACAGCCTGCTCAAACGTAAGCCCGGCAAAGGCGTTGACGCTGTTCACATAATCCCCTCCCTTTGTAAGTAATACGTTCCGCAAGAGGAGAAAGGTTGCGTAAAACTTGAAAAATGTTAACTTAATTTAGATAAAATAAATAGAATATATTAATATTATATCATGGTTGAAAGCTGAATGGTAGAGGTTATTATAAAAAGAGGGCTGTCGAATTAAGCGATTATTACCTGAAAATGTCATTTCGACCAAGCGAAGCGCGTGGAGAAATCCCCTAATGCAATAACAATTTGCTTCCTATTAGGGGGATTCCTCGACTCCGCTCGGAATGACATGGTAATTTTTGGCTTAGTGCGACAGCCGCTTTTTGCATTATTAATAAATTTATAAGAACATGATTTGACTATGAGTTGAAGAGCCTCCTTTAAAAAAGGAGCCTTGCTTACCTTCATCTCATTTTTTCAACAAACTAAGGGCGCGCCGTCAGGCACGCCCTTTAACTATTTACTTTCAACTAAATCTTTACTACCTCGGCGTCGGGAGCGTTTTTGCCTATGCTGGCAATTCCGTTCAGCGCGCCCGCCTTTGCCTTATAGCCCTCGGAGGTGGCAATAATTTCACCGTTCTTCGCCTTTAAGCGGAAACGGATTTCGCCCGCCTTATCGGTGTACATCTCATACTTCGGGTGTTTCTTGACCTCAAAGTTCTCAGCGGTCTGATCCTCAACCTCGGCAGCGCAGTTTGCCTTTACGCTGTCAATTCCCGCAAGACAAGCTTTTTCCGATTTATAAATCTGCGACGACGCGATAATCTCGCCGTTACCCGCCTTTAAATCAAACTTATAGCCGCCGTTTGCGGTTTCTTTTACAACAAATTTGCCCATGTTCGTTCCTCCTTCAAATATTTTATCCTATATCAAAATATGATATCAATTTAATATTAGCATAATTATTAAATTATGTCAATGATGTTGACTACTTTTTATTAAAAACATAAATTAGAAAATTTATTTTTAAAAATTTCAAAATTTAAGGTTGTTTTAAGTTTAACAATCTACAATACAGTCACAGTAAGAAAAACACAGCTTACTAAAATTTAAATTCGAACGGAGGATAAGATTATGAAAAAGAAAGTTATGGTATTATTTATGGCACTCATTATGGCGGCATCATTCACAGCATGCTCGGGCAACAGTTCACAGTCGGGCACAACGGCAGCGGCAACTCAGACCGAAGCAAAATCATCCTCTTCGGATTTAAGCAAATCTAACGAGGATGTCAAGGACAAGAACACAGACACCAACGTCAGCAGCGGACAAAGCTCTGACAGCACAGATTCAGATAAATCCGAAAGCACAGATGAAATATTCACCAAGCGCGACCTGACTCAGACAGCTGACTTGACCGACGCCAAGACCTACACGCTCAGCGACAATCAGAACATCAGCATCACATCAGAGGGCGTATACGTTATCAAGGGCAGCGCAAAGAACGTTACGATCACCGTTGAAGCGGCAGACGACGCAAAGGTTCAGATAGTTCTTGACGGCGCGGAAATAACAAACGAAAGCTCCCCCTGCATTTACGTCAAGAACACCGACAAGGTATTTGTCACCACAACAAAGGGCACGACAAACAACCTCACGGTATCCGGCAGCTTCACACCTGACGGCGAGACTAACACCGATGCGGTCATCTTCTCAAAGGACGACATAGTTCTAAACGGCGAGGGCACTCTCAACATCAATTCAAGCGATAACGGCGTAACCGGCAAGGACGACCTAAAGGTTACAGGCGGAACGATCAACATCACCTGCAAGTCAGACGGACTTGAAGCCAACGACTCGGTAGCAATAGGCGGCGGCACGATCACAATCAAGACCGACAAGGACGGAGTTCACGTTGAGGACAGCGACGACGACACCACCGGCTGGTTCTACATGAACGGCGGAACACTGAACATCACGGCAGGCGACGACGGAATCCACGCCACCACAACGGCTACAATTGACGACGGCAAGATCACCGCAAGCTCAGCCGAGGGCATTGAAGCAACCTACATCAAAATCAACGGCGGCACGATCGACATCACCGCAAGCGACGACGGAATCAACGCTGCCAAGAAGTCGAGCGCGTACACAACTCCGACCGTAGAATTCAACGGCGGCAGCACCACCATCAACATGGGACAGGGCGACACCGACGGCGTTGACTCAAACGGCAACCTCTACATCAACGGCGGTACAATCACGGTAAACGCACAGTCACCGTTTGACTACGACGGCACAGCCGAAAAGAACGGCGGTACGATCATTGTTAACGGCACAGAAACAGACACCATCCAGAACCAGATGATGGGCGGCGGCATGAGAGGCGGCATGGGAGGTCAGGACGGCTTCCAGCAGAACAATCGTATGAGATAAGTTTTAATATAGATACTAATATCCCCAAAAGCAAGGGCGGCTCATCTGAGCCGCCCTCAGCTTGTCGAAAAACTGTGTTTTCTGTTTCAATGATTGTCAAATGTTGAGATAACGATTAAATGTGCTCCCATTGAGGGGAGCTGTCTTGCGTATACGCAAGACTGAGGGGTGACATAAGCGAAGTTATAATACAGAAAAATAACAAGATAGGAAATGTTTCGTAAAGGTCACCCTTCCGACCAATCCGCAAGCGGATTGCCCACCTTCCCTCATCAAGGGAAGGACTTTTTGTTCATGCCAAACCTTGCCCTTGTTTTCGGTTAAAAAAACTGCATAATTAATTACCGGAAAAAATATTGACTTTGGCTTTGCAACATTGTATAGTAAAATCAGAGGTGGAAAATATGAAGCTTTTCAAAAAAATAACCGCCTTTGCTTTGGCGGCTTCGCTAATGTTTTGCACGGCGGCTGCTAACGCAAGCGGCGAGGTTCCCGTTAAGGATAATATTAAGGTGGAAAAAATAGAATTTAAAAATCCCGATTTCATCAGGGGCATGGACGTTTCGTCGGTGATATCACTTGAAAAGGCAGGAGTCCGCTTCAAGAACGCCGACGGCGAAACGGAGGATATTTTCAAGCTGCTAAGTGACGGCGGAGTAAACTACATACGCGTCCGCGTTTGGAACGATCCGTATGACGGAAACGGAAAAGGCTACGGCGGCGGCAACAATGACCTTGAAGCGGCGGCGGAGATCGGCAGACGCGCGGCTGAAAACGGCATGAAGCTGCTTGTTGACTTTCACTACTCCGACTTTTGGGCTGACCCCTCAAAGCAGAAGGCTCCAAAGGAATGGAGTGAGCTTTCGTTAAGCGAAAAAGAAGTTAAGCTGTACGATTATACGCTTGACTCGCTGAACTACCTGAAATCAAAGGGCGCGGATATCGGCATGGTTCAAATAGGCAACGAAACGAACAACGGAATCGCGGGCGAGTTTGAGCAGAATAACATGGCAAAATTATTCTCGGCAGGCTCTAAAGCTGTTCGTGAGTTTGACAAAAACGCGCTTGTAGCCATGCATTTTACGAATCCCGAAAAGACGGGCATGGTAAAATACCTCGCGGACTTCCTGAATAAATACAAGGTTGACTACGATGTTTACGCGACCTCGTATTATCCCTACTGGCACGGAAGCCTTGAAAATCTTACGAGCGTATTGAGCTATGTTTCCAACACCTACGGCAAATACGTCATGGTTGCCGAGACCTCCTACGCCAACACGCTGGCGGATACCGACGGACACGGAAACACAGTCAGCGAATGGAACAACAACACGGGCAGCGACCTTAAATGGGAGTTCTCGGTTCAGGGACAGGCTGACGAGGTTCACGACGTTATGGCTGCGGTCAATGATGTAACGGGCGGAAAAGGACTTGGCGTTTTCTACTGGGAAGGCGCATGGATCACCGTCGGCGACATAAGCGGCAAGAGCGGCAGCGCGTACACAGCGCAGTACAACAAAAACAAGGCGCTGTGGGAAAAATACGGCTGCGGCTGGGCTTCGAGCTTTTCGGGCGAGTATGACCCCGATGACGCGGGAAAATATTACGGCGGCTCGGCGGTTGACAATCAGGCGTTTTTCGGCGCTGACGGAAAGGTTCTCCCCTCGCTCAACGTTTTTAAGAACGTACTGATAGGCAGCCTGACCGACGATTACATCCTCGGCGACGTTAACGGCGACGGAAAGGTGAACATAAACGACGCGACCGAAATTCAGCGCTACACCGCAAAGATGAGAAAATTTACCGATTTGCAGATGATCTCCGCTGATTTTAACCGTGACGGAAAGGTAAATATCAACGACGCAACGGCGATCCAGGTTTATATTTCGCGGTCTTAGAATACAAATTATATCTATAAAAATCAAATGGAAATTAATTAAACATCAATGAAATATCGTAGGGGCGAACCTGCGTGTTCGCCCTTGAACCGACGTTTGATTACATCCGATTTAAAACAGAAAAAGAGCGACGTTTAAGCCGCTCTTTTTTTATTTCAAACTATATTTTAATGCGCATCCAGTCCGCGCCGGGGGCGATTCCGCCCTTGTAGTTAACGTCGGTTTTATCGTCGTAGCTCAGTCCGCAGTAGTTGTAGTCGGAATGATGCAGGCTCCACTCGGGGTCGTAAACCTTTCCTTCTACCTCTGCCCAGCCGTGTCCGCCGCTGTTGCAGGCGTAAACCTCGTCACAGCCTATCGCCTTTGCAAGATACGCATACGCCGCGCCGTAGCTGTAGCAGTCGCCTGCGCCGTTAACGAGAATATCGTTGGCGTAGATCACCGCCCAGTCGCTTTCGTGATACGGTGGTGTTCTGGGAACCTTTTCAACGTAGTCGCTCTTGATGTGCTCAAAGCAAGCCTTGAGCTTCTGCTCCTTGGTCATATCGCTTGTGATATACTCAGAAACAGCCTTTAGAGCCGCCAAAAGAGTTTTGTCGGATTCGGTTGTTACCTTTGTGGGTACGCCGTTGATAACGTTCCAGTCAACGCCGTCAATATTTACCGCGCCGCAGTATTTATCGTCAACAATGCCTTCGCCGTTTACATACACATAACCCTCGGCGTCACTGCCTGCGATTGTGTTTTTAAGCAACTCTCCGTTGTCGCCGTAATAATAGGTTTTGCCGTTTTGCACGACCTTACCCTTTGAAGGCTTTTTGAGGGTGATCGTCATTCCGTCCTCAAGGTACTTTGTCCTGTCAGCGTCAGGCTCATAGCCTTTGAAGCCTGCTGCGGAAACAGCCTGCTCAACGGTCGCGCCCTTGAGCTCTACCGTTTTTGATTCATCGCCGCATACAACGGTGACCTTTGCGTAACGCTTGATCGTGATTGTGTCAGCCTTTGCTTCGCTCCACTTTGTGTCGCGGTCGGGTTCAGTTTCATCTTTATCGGTGATGGTGAGTCCCGATTCGTCAATGAGCTTCTGAACAGTCATATCGTCTGTTCCCTCGCACTTATAGTCCTTGCCTGAGTCATGGATCACAATTGAAATCTTTTTGCCTGAGCCGCCGCAGGCTGAAAGAACTGCCGCTGCCGAAATAAGCATAAGCGCAGCAAGCACGACGGAAATTATCCTTTTTGCTTTCATCAAATACATCCTTTACTTAGCCAATTATGATTGGTTTCATATCACAAAAAATATTTTACAACAACAAATTGGCAAAGTCAACAAAATACATGTAGTTTACGGCAAAAACGGCAGTTTTAACAAAGATAAAATAAAAGAGCACACCGATGTGTGCCCTTTTATGATTAAAACGCCGATTATTACTATACTTTTACGTGCATCCACCATTCGCCTGCGGAGATTCCGCCCTTGTAGTCTACGTCGCAGGGATCGTTGTAGCCAACGCCGTAGTAGCTGCCGGGGCTGGAGTGATGTCTGCTCCACTCGGGATCGTATACCTTGCCGTCAACCTCAGCCCAGCCGTGGCCGCCGCTGTTGCAGGCGTATACGTTGGTGTAGCCGATAGCCTTCGCCATGAACGCGAACGCCGCGCCGTAGCTGTAGCAGTCGCCCATGCCGTCCTCAAGGATATCGTTTGCGTAGATGATGTGCCAGTTTGTGCCGTGGAAGCTTGGTGTGCGCGGAACGCGCTCGATGTAGGCTTCCTTGATATACTGGAACGCCGCCCAGAGCTTCTGAGATTTGCTCATGCTCTTGTTTGTGCACTTGCCTACCTCTTTGATTGCTCTGCTGAGGGTTTTGTCAGCCTCGGTTTTAACCTTGGTTGCGTTGCCGTTGATTACGTTGAAGGTCACGCCTTTTGAAGTTACAACGCCGCAGTAAGCGGTATCGATCGCGCCTGTGCTGTCGGCATAGCGGTAGCCGTCGCTGTCGCTGCCTACGATTCCGTTCTTCTGGATCACTCCGTTTGCGTCGTAGTAGTAGGTCTTGCCGTTAATTGTTACATAGCCCTGCTTAATGAAGCCGTTATTGAAAACATAGGTTACGCCCTTGTAGGTGATTTGACCGTTTGCAACAGCCTTGTTGTAGTAGAACTTTGTATTTGTGATGTGTGAGCTGATTGAAACGCCATTGTCATTCAAGTAACGCATTGTGTAGGTGTAGAGCGCGTTTGAGGGAGCGGTTTTGTCGATGAACTGATTGTTTGTTACATCACCGAGGGGCGACCATGTGCCGTCCATTGTTCTGCGGTAAATTCTGTATGCCGCAACGCCGCTCTTTGACTTCCATACGACCTTCATTCCGTCGGCTGTTGAAGTGACCGAGGTGATCGCAGGAGGAGCGAAGAAGCGGTTGCTCCAGCCTGTGTTATTGTAGCCGCTGACAAACTTTCCGCTTGCGTTGAGCGCGCGCACGGTGTAGCTGTAGTTATATGTGTCGGTAAGACCGTTGTGGGTGTAGGTTGTTGATGTTGTGTCGCCAAGTCCCTTCCAGCTTGTGCCGTTCTTTACGAACACTCTGTATTTGGTAGCGCCGGCAACCTTGTTTCATGTGATTTTTGTGCCTGTGGCGGTGTTCTCAAACTTTGTGATTGAGGGAGTCTGAACGTATGTGCCCGACTTGCCCGAGTTGCTGTAGTGGCTGAGGAATGTCTTTGAATCGTCCGACATGCAGCGCACGGTGTAGATGTAGCTCTTGCCCGAGGTCACGTTTTTGTCGGTGTAGCTGTTTGAGGCGGTGTCGGTGATTCTTGACCATGAGCCGCCGTTCTTAACGTAAATTCTGTAGTTGTTTACGCCTGCTACCTTGTTCCAGCTCACTTTAAGTCCGCCGTTTACACTGTCAACCGCGCTGATTACGGGTATCGCAAAGAACTTGTTTGATACGCCTTCTGTATCGTACGCGCTTGCAAAGCTTCCGTTTTTATCGAGCGCGCGGACGGTGTAGGTGTAGGTTGTGTTGTTTGAAAGAGGCTTGTGGTCAAAGCTTGTTGAAGCGGTGTCTCCGACGCCCTTCCAGCTTGTGCCGTTCTTTACGAACACTCTGTACTTTGCCGCGCCGCCGCACTTGTTCCAGCTTATTCTTGAACCGCCGTCAATGTTTTGGATTCCCGTGATTTGCGGTTTGCTTACAAATGTTCCTGTTTTACCAGAGGTGTAGTGGCTCAAAAACGTCTTGCAGTCGTCGGACATACAGCGCACGGTGTAGGTGTAGCTGTTGCCGGCGGTCACGTTTTCGTCGGTATATGAGGTGCCGGTAACGTCGTCTATTCTCTTCCAAGCCGAGCCGTTTTTGATGTATATTCTGTACTTGTTAACGCCTTCAACCTTGTTCCAGCTGATCTTCAGGCCGCCCTCAACGCCCTGAACCGAAGTAACGGTCGGTGTTGAATAGAAGGTCTGCTTCCAGCCCTCGGTGTAATATTTGCTTGCGAACTTACCTTTTTTGTCAAGCGCGCGCACGGTATAGGTGTAGGTCGTGCCGTTTGTAAGCTTCTTGTGCTCAAAGCTTGTTGAAGCGGTGTCGCCTATTCCCTTCCAGCTTGTGCCGTTGAAGATGAACACTCTGTACTTAGCAGCGCCAGCAAACGCGTTCCATGTGATTTTTAAGCCGTCAAGCGTTGGAGTGATGCTCTTGACCTGAGGGCAATCCGCCGGAGCTTCATCGCCGGTAAAGCGTCAGCGGAAATCGTCTGACCGGCAGGCAAATTCTGAACTGTCTGAGCGCCCGCGACTGTGACAGCGCTTGAAGCTATCATTGCAGCCGCTGATAGCACGGCAATAACTTTTATTTTCATATACTTCCTCCTGTATTATTTATTTTGCAATAAAATTATACCTAATAGTTCATCGTTTTTCAAGCTTTTTTGCAATATTTTGAAAAAATACGACAAAATTTTTAAGCCGGCGTCCAAAAGGAGCCGGCTTATATTAAATATTATAAGGGAGCCTCTGATAATCTTGTATATCCAAGCTTTCAGCCGCGCCTAACCTTAAGCGTTTTTAAGTATGCCTTTTGCTCCGAGGTTATTCTGCGGCTTTCAACCGCCTTTTGGATTGCCTTGTTGTGAGTCCATTCGTCAAGTCTGCATCTCTCGATATACGGCAGGGTTGATTCGTACTGCTTTGCAAGCGCGGTGGCAAAGTACCACGCGGTCATCATATTGATATAGTACTCGTCCGAGCGGATTTTTGCCGCGGTTTCAAGGTATTCGGGCTTGAAGTCGGCGTCAAGATAATGCTCCATGAGCATGCCTATCCCAAAGCGGACGGTGTAGGTCTGATCGCTTGATATCCAGTCCATAACGCTGTCAATCAATTCCGCTCTGTGCTTTTTGAACACCTTTGGAGACATTTGGTCGCAGGTCGCCCAGTTATCAACATAGGGCAGGAATTTATTTACTTCGGACAAGCACTCGTCGTAATCCTTGATCAGCGAGATAATAAACGCGTGAAGCTGGTTTTCGTCAAAGCTTTTGTGGGGAAGCTCCGAGAGAAATTCTCCGATATCCTCCCGCTTTGAAAGCTCCTTTGCCAGCGTGCGGAGCTGAGGAGTTCTTACACCGATAAAAAAGTCCTTATCGACCGTCGGGATAAGTCCGCTCTGAAAATCGCGGTAGCCCTCGTCTTGAAGCTCAAACAGTCTTGCTCTGATTTCGTCGCTAAGCATTTTCCTCAGCCTCTCTTTTGTGCTTTCTGCTGTAGTAGACGCAAAGTCCGAACATTGCGTAGATGTAGCAGACCGTGATTCCGATGCTGATGTCTCCCTTTTTGTACAACATGGCAATCAGCGCGCAGAAGCCGAGCGACGCGCCTATAATTACCGACCAGAATTTCAGGCTCGGCTTTTTGCAGCAGTACGCGTACTTTTCGAGGCTGAACAAAAAGATATAGTAAACCACAAATGACGCCACAAGAAAGACGTTTTTAAGCAAATCGTCAACCTCGGGCTCGCGCATAAACTCAAGCGCCACAGCTATATTGTTGAGCGCGGTGATAAGGAAGATATGCAGCAGCATGTAGCCGCTTCCCGAGGTTTCCTGTTCGCGGTCGATTATGTGGTCGTAGAAGTAGCCGTATATCAGGAACAGCCCCGCCACAACGAGGAACGCCATGAGCGAAAAATAGACGCTGCGGAAGGTGAATCCGCCCTGAAAATAGCCTGTAATGCTGATTATCATTTCGCCGAAGGTGAACACAACATAGAGCATTACACGCTCGGTCATGTGGGCAAAATCGACGCTCATTAGCCTGTTTAAGTCCTTGCGGAAGAATACCGCCGCGAGCCCGAACACCAATGCGAGCGGAGAAAGCGCAATCCCCGTCAGGTGGTAGAGCGGAATTGAGCCGAGCACGATGAAAGCCTCAATAAGAAGCGTTACAATGCTGTAGCGCATATGGGCTGTTTTCCACGGCATAAGCTTTTCGGTCTGCTTTAGCTTGATGAAATACTGTACCGCCAAGTTTATCAATATCAAGCCCCATGCAACGGTGTAGTTGGTGTAGTATTCGTGCCACGCCACGCGCGTTCCGTCAGCCATGTAGTAGAGCAGGTACATGTTGATAAATATTCCGATGTATTCCGCGACAGATTTTGAGCCGTAGCGGTTAATGAACACGGTAGTTAGGTACCAGATGTGCAGGGCAATCAGAGTTGTAAGAAAATATGTGAGATATACCGACCACGGAATAAACCCGTGCTCGACCGAAGAAATTAGCGAGTTGTTTCTGCCGATTATGTATACAAAAATGAGGTCGTAAATGAGCTCGATGTATTCGACCTTCTTTTCTTCTTTCTTAAATATATCCGCAAACATTTTTCTTCACTCCGTTTCCGCCTTTTATTTTATATTAACATATTTTTAAATGGAATAAAAGAGGTTTTTAAGTTGAATGTTGAAAATCTGGTTAATGGGCTCCCCTTTGAGGGGAGCTGTCTTGCGTTTACACAAGACTGAGGGGTGGTTTAGCAGAAGTGTTCTAATTATGAAATGCATAGAAAGGAAATGCTTGGCTTAGACCACCCTTCCGACCAATCCGCAAGCGGATTGCCCACCTCCCCTCAAAGGGGAGGCCTTTGCTGTTAAGGAAAAAACCAACTGTTCTCATCACATCCATTGCCCTCGTATTTTCTCATATATCTACTCTGTCTCGCGAAACCGAAACGTTACCAAAAATTCAAACGTTCAGTACGCGACTTAAAATACGCGACTTAAAAAATGAAAAATGAAAATTGTGTGAAGAGTGCTTGACCTTGGGAGACGGGAGGTCTATAATACAGATATACCGATAGAAAAGATGAATAGTCGGGGGTGATTGCCATGAAGCTGATGCCTGCGCTGCCGGAATCGATATTCGACGTGTTTTATTTATGCTTTGCCGTGGTGAGCGTATTTTTTCTGCTGCGCCGCGCAAAAGGACGAACGGTTATTAAGCTGTTCGGGGCAATGACGCTGATACTCGGCTGCGGCGACGCCTTCCACCTTGTTCCGAGAATTTTGAATTATTGGGTTAACGGAAATTACACCGCCGCGCTCGGAATCGGAAAGCTTGTGACATCGGTCACGATGACAGCTTTTTACTTGATTTTCGAATACGCGCGCAGAAGCCGCTATAATATACGCGGTCAAAAACCTGTTTTGGCTGCGTTTTGGGGACTTTCGATTTTGAGAATCGCGCTGTGCTGTTTTCCGCAAAACGAATGGATAAGCGCAGAACCTCCGCTGATTTGGGGAATTTTGCGGAACATTCCGTTCGCGATCATCGGAATACTCACTGTGGTTTTGTGGCTGCGCTCGGCAAGGAATGACGATCAGCTGCGCTTTGCGTGGCTTGCGGTAACGTTCAGCTTTTTGTTCTACCTGCCCGTTGTGATTTGGGCTCAGGACTTACCGCTTATCGGTATGCTGATGCTGCCCAAAACCTGCATGTATATGTGGCTGATTCTCATGTTCCGAAAAACGGCAAAATAACATGGTTTATCAGAGGAATGAATATGAAGAGTATTTTGTGTATCATTTTATGCGCGGTCATGGCGCTCAGCGCCGCAGCCTGCGTAAGCAGTAAAGCTCAGGAAAAATCTCAAAATGAAACCGAAGCTCAGGAAACAACTATGCGGAAATATGATTTCAGCGAGGAACAGAAATATCTGGAATCCGCTCTTAAAAAGATAAATTTCAGCGGCGTTGTGCGGATCACAAAGGACGGTCAGACCGCCTGTGAGGTTGCGCTCGGCAACCGGAATACCGACACAAAAAACACGGCTGACACAAGATTCTGCATCGGCTCGGTTTCGAAGCAGTTCACTGCCGCGGCGATCATGATGCTGCAGCAGGAAAACAAGCTCAGCGTTAACGACAAGCTTGAAAAATATTTTCCCGAATACAAAATAGGAAAGGATTTGACAATTAAAAATCTGCTGACTATGCGCTCGGGTATTCCCGAATTTTACGACGTTGACTATATTGACAACGCATTCACCGAACGCCCAACGGGTGAGCTGAGAAAAACCGTTACAAACGATAACACGGCTGAGGAAAACCGTGAGCTCCTTGAAAAATGGCTGTTTGAGCAGCTGCTTACGTTCAAGCCCGACAGCAGCTACGAGTATTCGAACTCAAACTACTTCCTGCTTGCAAGAATAGTTGAGAAGGTAACGGGAGGAACGTTTAACGACTATATCCGCGACAACATCTTTAAGCCGCTGGGCATGACCAATTCGTTCTTTATTGACGACGTAAATTTAAAGACGCTTGAAAACCTTGCCGCTCCGACGGTTGATCCGCAGACGGTATACGTCGGCGTAACGATGGGACTCGGCGATATTATAACAAACGCCGACGATATGGACAAATGGCTTACATCGCTGAGAACAAACAAGCTTCTCACCGAGGAAAGCTACAAGGCGATGACGTCCGACTACTCGCCCGAGGACGAGAATGTTTACGGCTACGGCCTGATTCCCGACGAAAAGGGCGGCGCGTACCACTACGGCTACATCACCACCTTCCACGCAATGGACTACACCGACGTTGACAAGGGAATCAACCTTTTTGCGGTCACAAACGACAACGCAAATATTCAGGGAAATCTCTCGGAGATTTGTCACCTGATGATTGAAAAGGTAATGAACAGAATAGCAGAATAAAAAGAACGGCTCCGAAATCGGAGCCGTGTTTTTATTTAACCGTTACTTTTTATATACGATTGACCAGCCTGTGCGGTTGTAGTCGCTGATAGTATTGCCTTTCTTGTCGAGCGCGCGGATAGTATATGTCTTTTTTGTTCCGTTCTTAACGCTCTTGTCGGTATATGTATCTCCCTTATAGGATTTGCTGAGAACCGACCAGCCGCCTTTTGCGTTCTTGTAATAGATGCGGTAGGAGGATACCGAGCTTACCTTGTTCCACTTTATCACAACGCCGCTTGAATTGTTTTTAAGGCTTGCGATTTTGGGAGTTGCAACGGCGTAGGTCGTTGACTTGCCGGTTGAGTTATATCCGCTCATTACCTCGCCCTTGTTGTTGATCGCTCTTACGGTGTAGGTTTCCTTTCTGCCGTATTTGACCGCCGAGTCTGTGGTTGAGGTGCCTGTAACGTCTTTGAGCGTTTTCCAGCTGTTGCCGCTCTTGTAATACACTCTGTACTTTGAAGCGCCGCTGACAGCGTTCCACTTGATTGTGATTCCGTTTTCGCCTGAGCTGAGCGAGGAAATCTGAGGAGTAGCTACGCTGTAAGTCGCCGACCAGCCGTCGCGGTCGTAATCGCTGATTACCTGTCCCTTTTTATTAAGCGCACGAACTGTGTATGTCTTTTTCTGACCGAACTTTACGTTTGAATCGGTAAATGTTGTGCCGTTGACAACACTCTTGAGCACCGACCAGCCGCCTTTTGCGTTTTTATAATACAGGCGGTAGGTTGATACGTCGTCAATCTTTTCCCAGTTAAGGGTGATTCCGCCGCTGTTTGATTTCAGCGAGAGGATGTCCGGATAAACTGCTTCATACCATGTATAATAGCCAATGTCGTCATAATCGCCGACAAGCTTTCCGTTTTTGTCAATTGCCCTGACGGTGTAGAAATTTTCCTCATTGTATTTAACATTCGTATCTGTAAAGGTTTTGGATGTTGTATTTCCGATTCCCTTCCAGCTTCCGTTGACTTTGCGGAATATTCTGTAGCCGTAGTTGTCATTGCAATCGGTGATTTCAAACACTATTCCGTTTTCGGTGGAATAATCATTAGTAATTTCTGGATATTCCGTGCCGGGTTCCGGATAATCGTATTCGTCACGGATGTCGGCTATTGTGTTATTAAGCAGGGTTTTAAAGTGTTCCTTATCATTTGGATTTGTATTGCTGTCAATCAAATCTTCTCCGAGATTTCCCACTGCCTGCCAGAATGTGCCTTGAACATTGGCTTGAGGGCAGGCGAATTCAGACTGTTCTTTGACGGCGTTCATTACCGCATCGTTCGTAACAACCGTGCTGTTTTGCAAATTCTTGTTTGTGGGAACCTGACCGAGCTGCTGCGCGTTCTGCTTCTGACATTCTTCGTCAGAGAGATAATATGCGAGCATATTTGCAGCATTTGGGAATTTTGTTTTTGCGTTTACTGCTCTGTAGTACAAACCGTTAAAAGGAATAATCTGTTTATTATTATTGTTAACCTTTATCGTGGGCAGCTTTGCCGCGCCGAAACGACTTCCGAGAGCCTGTTTATCCGCCTCTTTATTCCACACACCGTCAAATCCCGCGCCGAGAGTTTTATTAATAAAACCGCTTGCGATTTGCGCCGGGTCGAGGGATTTAAATGTGCCCTTATAGTCATGCATGAGCTTTGAAAACGCCTGCAGCGTGGCAATTGCTTCATCTTCATCGTAATTCTTGAATTTTTGAGTATATTCGTCAGCTTCAAAACCGTCAATAATTACTCCGCCCGTAAAGATAAACGCAGCGCTGTAAAAGCCGTTTCCACAATCCATAATGAATTCCTTGCCCGCTTTTTTACAAGCGGCAAGAGTACCCTCAAGTGTTTTTGCGTCCGTGTCGGAAACTATGCTCTTGTCATACACAAGGCAGTAGGCGTTGCCGGTGGACAGGGGATAACCGTAAAGATTTTGGTTATAGGTAGCCGGCGAAACAGAGTAAGCGGCGTCGCGGCTTTTTACTTCGTTTGAAAATTTAACAGGCAACTCAGCTTCCGCGTATTTCAGATTTAATAACTGATCCGAGGTCACTGTAAAAACATCAGCAGCATTTGCGGGGTCGATTAAAACCTCAATAATTCCGTCATAATCTTCTTCGGCAATAACCTCTATTTTTTTGAAGGTCTTGTTTGGATACAGCGCCTTGAAGCTTTCTACCTGCTTCTTGACAAGGCTGACCGCTTTGTCGTTGGCGTAAACCTTAAGAGTGATGTTGTTTTCGTTTC
>Ga0326513_10001152_pt1 | contig 21489 bp, 42 predicted proteins | sample 2_2465_0518_D_FD_203654 | JGI IMG/M metagenome (GOLD analysis project Ga0326513, IMG submission 203654) | Bovine rumen microbial communities from UC Davis, California, United States - 2_2465_0518 | ecosystem: Host-associated > Mammals > Digestive system > Stomach > Rumen | place: USA... | reverse complement strand
CTTCGAAGGCATTCAGGGGATCAAACCCACTGAAGCACATCCGTGCAAAGGTCTCATTGTTCATTTCCGTGCGGAAGTCAGCACTGGGATACTTGCCCTTCACAGCGGCGAACTTTCCTTCGATGTCGGCCATTACCGCTTCGAATTCTGCTTGCTGTTGTGCTTCTCTCTCCTGCGCACGTGTCCTGCTGATTGAGGCTTCCATCGATTTGATCTGCTTAAGCGTTTCAACCGGGATGCCTTTGTCCAAAGCTTCGTCCTCTAGCCATCTGTCGTCCGCTTCCAGTGCTTTGCTGATAGCGTCCAGATCAGATGCGTCTTCAATTGAGTACCGCTGAGCAAGCGATTGAGCAATGGCGTCGTATGCGTCAAGCCGCTCGTTTGACCCTTTCAGTCTCTGCTGAACAACGGACTGTACTTTGGAACCATAAACTGTTTTGAACTTACCTTTGATGAGTTCTTCAAACTCAGCTTCGATATCCTCAGGTGACTGGACGGATTCCTGCGGTGCAGTGGAAGTTGACTGCGAAGTACTTTCCTGAGACCCGGCGTCGGTCCCTTCTACGCCCGTTGTGGAAGCACCTGAACCGTCCGCTCCACCGTCGCCGCCATCGGCGAACAACTGGAGATCGAGGTACTCCATGTCTTTGGTTAGTTTCATATGTTACCCTTTCTGTCCGTGAGGTGGACGACTCCTTATTTCATCAGAGTGTGGGTCACTCTGTTGAACTTGATATATTCCGGGAAGCTTTCCGCTCCCATCTGGAAGCCGTCGAGCAGAGTGTTGATGACTAGTTCTGCGTCATATCTGTTCGACGGTTTGACCGTGAATCCGCACGTATACAGACCTTCGTTCACTGACGAATCGATCGGATACTGGAGCCAACTCGAGCGAATATTCCTGAATGTTCGCTCCCAAAGATGAACGAACGAGGAGACAAGCGCACAGATGAGGTCCTGACCTCTCGGTGCGTATCGGGCATGACCTTCTACGATCAGTTCGTAGTAGTTGTCCTTCTGCTCGAAATTAATGGTGATCATAAGTCAAGGACGCTGTTTGCTCTAGCCCGTGCGTCCGCTACGTTCTTGCGCTCATGGCTTCCTTCTGCCTGTGCAAGACCGTCGTTGTTGTTGAACACAGCACCGCCCGTTGCGTCCCCGGTCATCATGGATGAACCGTTTCCGCCAAGAATGGATCCTGCCATCTGCTCTGCCATCATCGGGTTGACCTGACTCATCAGCTGAAGCACCATCTGCTGAAGCATGATATTCTGCTGTAACAACTGCTGATTCCGGCCGACCATCTGGATGACCTTGTCCTTGCCGTCAAAGTCCATCATGCGCAGACAAGCGAGTGCCTGATCGCCAAGTTCCGGGTTGAAGAATCCCAACTGGAAGAACTGGAGCGACAACTCGTTCTGAGACAGCTTTGTATAGGCCGTAGCCTTCTGCGGAACAATGTCAATGTCGAACTCAGGGATACGGTATCCAACCATTCCTGTGACGTCCTCGTAAGCCTGAGGGCGTATCTGAGCATTGGTGAATTCCACGTACTCAGCTTCGCCACGTTCTCCGACGATCCTGAACTGTCTGGGAAGGTCATAGAACTGTCTGACGAGTTCCACAACGATCGTGACCAGTTCCTTGAACGCACGGTAGCTTGCACGGATCTGGTCCTTGGAAAGCTTACTGGAAGCTTCCTGCAGGGCCGCAATACCTGAAGCGGAAGTAACACCGCCGGAGATACCGCCCGTGGAGACGTCACGGTTACCAGTGATTTCCTTCATCTCAGCTACCTTCGTGGACATCGTGTCGAGGAAGGTGCCGGACATCTGTGTGGACTGGATCGGCTGTACGTTGTCGTCTCTCAGTGAGTTCACATGGACGATCGGTCTGTGAAGGTCGAGGAACTCCTGCTCATCCATGCCGGACGACTGAGACGCCATGTATCTCGGCGTCGCATTGACGACCGCATTGTCGAGGATCGCTTTATCCAGAATGTCGATCTGTTCCTGTGTGCCTTTACAGAGATCGACGTATCCGTAGCCCACCGGGGTTCCGGCCGTCGGATAGCACGTATCGAAGATGAACGGATACTTGCCGTGGTCATAGAAACCACGCTCCGCATACTGGGGATCATACTCAGACGCATACAGGACCTCATCCTCGCACCACTTGCAGTAGTGCAGGACCGTCCGTCCGTTCGGTGCGGTGACCTTGTAGTACCAGTCAAAGACCGCCGTCATGTTCTCCGTCTCCATGCGTTCACCGTCTGGTGTGCCGCTGTAGACGTTGATATACGTCTGTGACGACGAATTCAGCTTGCCCTTAAGCTGAGGGTAGGCCGATTCGATAGCGTCGTTATTCATCAATGTGACGTAGAACAGAGAGGGCGAATCCTGAATGTCCTCGACAGCTGGTTGCCAGAAGATGTTCAGAAGGTCCATCCGCTTGATGGAGATATCGCCAAGGCCGTTGTTCTTTTTGGCGTCCCAAAACACACCGTACACACCAGTTCCGTTGATGAGTTTGTACCACCAGACGTCGCTGTACGTTCCCTCAAAGTCGTTCCTGCTCAGAATGACCGGGATGATGGACGACAGACGCTTGGTCTCTTCCTCGTCGGATTCCTCTCTGGGAAGAATGTTCGCCATCGGGAAGCTTTCCATAGCGTCCGCATGCTTGTTTGCCAAGCAGTTGAACAGCCACGCAGACCTTGGTGTCACAGGGGAATCCGGGTTGTCATGTCGCCAGTTCCAGTTCCGCCTCTGCCACCAACGCTCGTTGTCCATGATCTTGCCGTCAAGGTTTCCCCTTCCGTTCTTGTATCGGATGAACAACTCCATGCCACGTTCCAGAAGCTTCTTGGCGTCTTCCTTTGAGATCGAGAACCCACCCATCTGAGGTGTGTCCGTGTTCGGCATGTTCACGTTTGCGCCCATGTTCGCAATGGTTTCGCCAAAGGTACGAAGCAGTCCCATGTTCTGTGTCATCTCCGCACGGGACATGGGTGTCTGCCCCTGGTCCTGCTGTCCGGGCAGAGGCCTCTGCTCATCGGCTTGGATACGCTGAGGCTGATCGTTGATCATCTCTGTCTGCGCTCTCTGGATATCGGCCGGGGAGTCTTCGCTTGTGAAAGACTTCTGCTCCCTGCGCTCTTCGTCTTGTAACAACCTCTTGCGTCTGGCAAGTTGTTCTTCCGCTGTAAAGTCTTGTTTCGGCATTTAAATCCTTCCCATGAGCAAGTCCTCATCGGCTTGGAAGTCGAGAGGATCATATGCAGGTCGGTGTATTTCTATGCGGTCTCTCGGCGAGATCGGTCTGGCCATGCAGAAGTATCTCGTCTCGTCCGCAATATGGTCTTCCATCGTTGTGTCCACGTCTTCCGGCATGGTCTCCGAATACTTGAGTACCGGGATCGTCCGAATGAACGACTGACAGTTTTTGAAAATGTACATCATCGGGATCCCTTCGTCGTTGAATGACAGTCTGTAATGGACTTGCATCCAACCGGGGATCCTTTTGTTGTCTCCGGGATTGAAGAACACTTGGTGCTTCACTGCGGATTCGTAGATGGATTCACCGCCGTTCTGGTTCCAGATCGCCGGGTCGGCCACACCAAGTATCTCTTTTCCTCTCAGGTCCGGGTGTTCTGTCTCGATACGGTGGATCTCCGAAAAGATCTTGTCCGCAGACCACTTGACGCCCGTGTCAGGTTCCTTGGTGCATCCGTACAGTTCGGTGATCCTGTATGCGATACCGAACTTATCCACGGCCCACCATCCGCAGGAGAAAGGCTTGGCGTATCCAAAGTCGAAGCTTCGGTAGATCGTCCAGTCCGGGGGAATCGGGAACGGATTGATGACGTGCGTCCACCGCCTGTCCTCGTATCCGTCCGGGTTGTCTATGAAATCCTCGAAGAACTGACCTTCGTAAACGTCCCATGACCCTTCAAGCCACGCCTTACGAATCTTCTCAGGCAAAGCTTCAAGTGTGCTGATGTACTCCGGCTGTTTGATCGCAAGAGCCGCATTATCCGTGACCTTCGCCTGAATGAAGTAATAGTCATCGGGGTTCTCCCCGTCCTGATACTTTCGGTCAATAAATATCCGCTTGATGTACTGGTGCCCCTGGCCGCCCGGGTTGCATGTATAGTACGCACGTTTGGGGAAGTTGTTGACGCCTCGAATACACGCATTGATGGACTTGAGTTGCCACTCAGATAGCTGCGTGGCCTCATCAAAATAGATGATGTCATACTCCTGCCCCTGGAACTTTCCAAGATCCCGGTCACCGTCACAGTACGAGAAATTGATCGTACTGCCGTTCGGGAACGTGAACTGTTTGTCGGTCCTGTTGTACTTCGCAAATCCGTTCAGCTGAATCAGAAGAGGGTTCACATGGTTCGCTATCAGTTCAGGGTACGTGCGTCGGATGATCAATTGCTTGATTCCCGGATGGCTCATCGCCATGATGACGGCCTTTAACCGCACAGCATGCGACTTGCCGCCGCCTCTGGCTCCGCCGTATCCGACATGTCTCTGCCTCGCTCTCAGGAATTCCTTCTGCTTCTCAAACGGTGGGTCAAGAACTAGTGTTTTCACACTTTACCAACTCTTTCCCTGAGTTCTGCGACCTCGTGTTCCAGATGGCCCTGTGATACCTTGATGACGTTTATCTCGCCCTTCAGCATGTTCAGGTCATCGTGGATAGCCGCCTGGTCTTCCTGATAGCTGTCTAATCGTGTGATGATCTTGTCGATGGACTGTGAGATGTTGTTCAGTGATTCACTGACCCTGCCACGCCACTCAGCCAGGCTTCCTTGCTTTGACATCCGTCCGAACATGAACGTCAGCACGCCAATGACACAGCTTATAACGGTTGCCGTGATTACGATTGTCTGTGTATCCATTGGCATCACCCCGTAACGATCGAGAATGGCGGTGTCTTTACTCCACCATTGAACCCGCCATCGTTCATAATGAGGACCGATGACTCCCATTCATCCGGGATATCCAGTATTTCTTCCGGGATTTCCACGTACACCGTGTCATCTTCCGGCGAAAAGCACGTAAGCTCCTCGGCGTCGATGACCATATCCCGTGCAGACGGCTTCATCCGCAGGATTATGTCACATTCTTCCGGGACGAACACAGGGTTTTCGCCCGTCATCAGCCTTATCAACAGCTTCGGGTCCTTTTTCCGTGCGTATATCACGGTGTTTTCGTTGGATTCCAGAATATCAAGACTGATTTTCATCCTGCTGAACCCCTTCCTGCGGAAGTTCGGCGTATTCGTTCGCCTCTTCTGCGCTTATGCCCATTGCGGACTGGAATTTGACCACGATTTCCCGGTCAGGAGTCTGGATCTCAAGCTTCTTCTCTTCGATCTCAAGCTTCTTACGGGCCATTTCACGCCGCTCACGCTCTTCGTCCGTCGCAATTCCGTACAGATTCCGGGCGATCGCTACCAAATCCCGCAGTGCCTGTGTGTCTTCCCGGTAAGCTTTCGTGTCTTTCTTCTTGAAGATCCGCTCTTCGGCTTCGAATTCCTTGTCTTTGCCCTTCTGCACCACGTGCCTGTAGTACTGGTCCGGGTCGTTCAGGGATTTCAGGCCCTCTTCGATCATTCGGTCAGTGATCGTCGCAAGCCTTGACAGCGTCTCCGTCCGCTTTTCTGTCACGGACTCTATGGCGATGTCGTAAACTCGCTTCTTGTATTCCTCTCTGGCTTTCTTCCAGTCTTCCTTGTCCGCAAGTTTGGCGATCGTAGCCGCTGAACACTTCAATTCTCTGGCTATCTGCGCAAAAGTCTTGTCCGTCGTGATATACAGGACCCTTGCTTTAACACGATCTACTGCCATCTTGTTCTCCTGAGTTTGTTTGATAGGTCACGGTCCGCAGATTCGAACTGCTTATCCCGGTCGAAACCGTGATGGTGGCGGTATACGCATGAGGAGATGTGGTATACCGCCGTTTGGGAAAGGAGGAGTCTATGAAGACCGGGCCGCAAAGTAACCCGTGGTCCCTTATTTTCCGGCGTACAGCTTCTTCAGCGTCGCCTCTCCTGCTACGCCGTCCTGCGTCAGGCCTTCCGCTTTCTGGAACGCTTTCACAGCTTTCACTGTCTCCGCTCCATAGTCTGCGTCCGCTCCGTATTTCGGTAGCTTGTACCCTCTGCCTAACAGCGCATATTGCAAGGCCCGGACGTCTTCGCCCTTCGAGCCTTTCTGCATCTTCTTGAACTCGATCATGAACGTGTCTTCCTTCTTCGGTGTCGTTGTTCCGGCCCCGGCCGCCATCTGGATCTTCACGTCCCTGCGGAACGTGTCCATCGTGTACGGAAGCCCAAGGCCTTTCCACAAATGCTCCGGGTCACCATGGTTCGATGCAATCCCCAAGGCGTGTCCCTCTTTGTGACTGCAGATGTCCTTCATCGGATCAAGCTTGTACTTCTTGCACAGCATCGCATACAGTTCCACTGCGCTCTTGTACGTCCGCTCAGCACACTCAATGGCGTCTTTCTTGTCCAGAATCGTGAACTTCGCACCAGACCCCGTGTACTTGATCGTTCCCGGTTCACACATCTCAACTCCGATGTGCGTTCCGTTCGCCTTGCCCCCGGCATGCCACCCTCTGTGGTTCCACGGGAGCGTCTGGTAGATCACGCCCGTGTTCGCATCAATGAACCCATGCACACACGCTCTCGTGTACGTGCTTTTGTTCCATCTCTCAACGAACACCATCGCACTCGGCTGACTCGTTCCAACTGAATGGAGCATCAGCCCCTTCACCGTGATCTTCTTCCCCGTCTTGTAACACGGGTTGTTCGTCATTATCGCTTCAACGATCTTCACTCTTCATCAGCCTCTTCGTCTGCTTCTTCCCAGTCTGCTTCTTCCCGGATGGACTGAAGCACTGTGTCCGCTTCCTGAGCCGCCGCTGTGAAACTGTTGTTCTTCCACCCGGCCCATACCGCTGAGATGATCGTCACGATCAGCGTTCCGATCGCATATACCTCGCCCTCGCTTACAGGCAACGGGTTCGCTCCAAATGTCGTCAAACCTTGGTTGATGAGCGCAACCAGCAACACGATCGTCCTGACCCACGTTCCCTTCGTTACGCCTTTGATGTTCATCCTGTTCATTCCCCCGTGCCACTTCCTTTCTCTGAGTTCTCTCTCCCTCTACTCCCTCGCTTACCATTCAATCAAATAAAAACTGTCGCAGACCGCCGTCTTATATATAAAAACCGCCCCTTCGCCGTGAAGGGGCTTTTTTTCATTTTTATTTTTTCACGCCTACCACCCTTTTTCTTCCTCACGTTTCTTTGGGAGAAGAAGGAAGGGGACTATAGGGGATAGATGATGAGGGAATCATACCGTGTACTGTTCTACTCGGCCCGGCCCGCCCATGCATGACCCTCTTAATATTTGGACTGTGACGAATAAGCGATACCCCACACCTTGGCCGCGCGCCCGGGAGTCCCACGATCCTTGCCCCCCCTCGGGGGTAGGGGGTGTCAGGGGGCCGCCCGCCTGTGGTGAGGGTCGCCCGCCTGTGCGCCCGTGCGTGCGTGTGCGTGTGCGTGCGTGCGTGTGTGTGCGCCCGCCCCGCCCGCCGTCGCTACTGAACTAATAGCGCCGACGCTCCGCCCGTGGTAGATACCCCCGCCCGCCGTGACTGTATGACAGTATCCGACGCCCGCCGACGTTGCGCCCCGCGATCCGTTCCGACGCCCTGCAGGCGTTCCCCGCCGTTGGCAACTATACACGGGGCAACCCCGCCCGCTGTACAGCTAAACCCCTATATATACCCCCTTCTGTACTGTATAGGGAACTATAGGGCTTTTTGTGCAACTTGCACAAATACTTTTAATGTTTCATTGTGCAATTTGTACGAAGATTTTAAATTTGCTAAAATTCGTCAATTCGGGGGTTGACGGGACGCCCCGCAAGGCTTAAGATAAAGCCATGAACGACGGGGCGCCCCGCATGGGTGTCCCACACTAACACGACTAACACCCCCGACTAACACCCCCGACTAACTTATGACACGCTCATTGACAACTGAATATTTGCCCCGTTGTTGTTGTGATATGACACCCGCCCGCCACCGCCGTGACACGTTGTGAGAGAACGTTAGCAGGGGCGACGGATTGTAGGCAACGCAAGCACCGCAAGCAAGCGCCTTGCAGGAAGTGGACAGCTTAACGGGGTTAAAACATACTGAACGCCTATAAAAGCCACCGCAATTTTTAGGGGGTTGAATTATGAAAGGACGTTTACGACGTTGCTTTTAATCTTGAATAACAGAATATCGGCGGGGGCTTTTACGGGCGTTCAGTATTGCAAGGGCTATAAAAAGCCCCTTGCAAAAAGCCGACGCAAGAATGGAGGTTAAAGTATGTATATCTATGTAACACAAATCAATTACGGCGGTTATGAAATTAAAGGCGACTATATCGAAAAAAGGCGATATTACGGCTATAAATTCCGTGACGCCTTGCGGGCGTTCCGTGACGAAATGAATTTGCAACGCAAACACTTAATCATTATTAACCTTTGAACAAATCAACAACAAAGCATATCGAAAAAAAATATCGGCGTCGGCTTTTTGCAGGGGGGAATAAACCCCGCAAAAAATCAAGAAAAGAAGGTATTAAATTATGAAATTTAAGACAACGCAAAAAGCAATCAAAGAAGGGTATTCGGATATTTACGCCGTGAATTATTGCGACGCTTGCAACATTCTTGCACCCTTTGAACCAGTAGCATATACGGCGGGCATTTACGGGTGGAATTGCGACGTATACCAGTTCGGACAGTACGCAATTGCGACGGGATATCGTACAATTGGCGACGTTGTCCCGTATGAACTCATTAAAGCACTAAACGACGACGCTAAAACGTTTTTAGAGCTTTATGGTAACGGCGTTATAACGGGCGACGAATTGCAATACAATTGCAGAAACTTAATCTATAAAATCACCGACGCAATGAACGCAAAAAGGCAGTAAAGGCGCAACGCCTTTACAAAAAGACCCCCGAAAAAATAGCGGAGGTCTTTTTGTTAGGGCGTAACGTATACCCCTAAAAAAATAAATCAAAGAAGGGCAAAAACTATGAAAAAAAGAACGCAAAAAAGAATCACAAAAAAAGATATCTATGCAAAATACGGTATCGAATACCATGACGAACACATTATCACGCCGAACGGGTGGAAAATTCCGCCCCTTCTCATTAACGGAAACGAAAAAATCGGAAAAGGTGTTCGGCACTTTTCAACACTTGCGGGAACGGGTGAATATACCGTTCAAATCTTTGACGGATACCCCCTGACTGTAAAGGGGACTTGCGCCTGTAATTGCGTTGATTGTTACGGTATGAACGGGCGCTATAAAACCGAATCAGTAAAATTTTGGCTTGCAATTCGCACGTTCCTTGCACGTGAATACCCTGATTTTGTCTATCGTGCAATCCTTGCGCAAATTGACGCCGATAAAATCGAATTAGTACGGGTACATGCGACGGGCGATTTTTTCAGTGAAGAATACGCCGATATTTGGTATCGGATTGCCCTGCAATGCAAAAAGACAATTTTTTGGACCTACACAAAAACCGAATTCGAAAACTATTTCGACGACCTTAAGAATTTCAACGTCGTACGGTCTAATGTACCGAAAAAGGGCGTCAATTACGGAACATGCGAACATGTAATTGCATGCTATGAATTCCTGAAAGAGTTAGGTGAAGACGTCTATATCTGCAGGTGCGGTATCGATAAAGAGCAACATTGCACAAACTGCCACGGGTGTACAAAAAACAAATACGTGCTATTCCTTGTACACGGCACAAGTTACAAGGCTGAAGAAGACCCGCTTTTCCCCGTCGTCAAAGCCCTGATAGAATCACAGCCCAAACAATAATAATGAAAGGATGGTCACGCAATGTTAACAATGCATATAAAAAGGACCGTAAACTCATACGGCGTCGGTTATGACTTTTCGATATGGGCTGACGAAAGTATGCGCCCTTTATATGAGTGCAGTTTTTATGGGTACAGCAAGAGGGACGCCGAAAGGCTTTTCCGTGAACGGTACAACCTTAAGGGAAAACACTTTGACCGATACGAATGGTAACAACCGAATAAAGGTGCATACAGCACCTTTATTAAAGGGGATATGAAAAATGTATCCCCTTTAATAAGGGCGTAACCCCTTAAATAAATATAGAACAGGAGAAAAAACGTGGGACAGACCTATTCAGTTTACGCTGATATCAGATTCAAAGACGACTATCAAAAAATCTCGTTTTGTGAATCAGTAAAGGCAAAAATACGTGTCGAAAACGCAACATTTGACTTGACCCGTGGAGACCTGAACGACCCGTACGGATGTTTCAAAGTCATGACAAGAAACGCCGAAATCAACGACGACGGAACGTGGTCGGCGTTCTTTGACGCCTCATACGGGTGGGTGCGTGTAATGTACGATGTATTCCGTGAATCACTCAATTGTGCGTCGGACGAATCGACCGTGATAATATCCACCGACAACGAAAAAATAATAATCACTGTAAAATACGGCGAAGTGCTGTCGAACTGGTAAAAAAGAAAGAAGGTAAAGCAACTATGAAAAAACTTGCCGATATCAACCTTGAATGTTACGGTCATTACCTTGTCTATAAGGACGATAAAAACATGTACAGACTGTACAAGAAAACATGGAAACCCCGCAAGGACGGGTATTATTCATGGAGCAAAAAGCTTGTCATGAAGTCCGATACATACTTCAATCCGTTGTGGTATCTGTCATCAGTTATGCACAGCGTAACAAATGACGACGAATAGAAAGAAGGTGAAAACATGAAAGAACCGTGGTGTGTAGCTGTTTATATCAAGTGCAAGTGTGATTATCGGCACGAACAGATATATGCTGACGACTGGTACGAGTACGACCGTTGGTATTATGACGACCTAACAGAGGACAACCCCGAAAGCGAAAAAGAGGCAAAGCGCAGGATCGTGACGATCGGATACGCCGGAAACGACGACGACACAATCAACTATTTCATTCAAAGATTCCCCAACGCATACGCAATAGCCTATGACCTACGACCGCCCTGTAACGACGACGACCCCGGAACGATTTACGGTGACTTCGAACCTGTATATGAAATGTACTTTTAAACGAAAAGGAGAACGTAAAAATGATCATCGAATTGAAATTCAGACACGCAAAAAAGATCGTCGAATATCTCGAAAGAGAACTGGACGACCTGATCACGGCTCATACCATGTATAACGAATTCGGATCAGCGCTAAAAGCAGGGCGTGAAGTGCTTGACCGTGTCCATATCCTTGAGGAAATGGAATGCAACGACTTTGAATTAAGAAACGACGCCGACTATTACAGGACAATGTACTTTGAATACCTCGACGACGAGTTCAACGACTGGTACAAGGAAACTGGAAAAGAACTTGATACCGATGAGTACCTTTTCGATGATGATGAGTACACGTACTACTCATTAATCGACCGTGAAAGCGTCACAAGAGAACAACTGATTGAAACATGGATATCAACGGACGGCAATACAGGCGGTGGATTCACAGCGTTCTACATTTGGCTTGAGTCTGCAATCAACTTTGGCGACCTGACCATTGTCAGGAAAGACGAGATTGAGGAACTTGAACAGAGGGTAAACAGCTAACAACACGACGAACGGCAAAAGCCGTTCTAGAGTCACCGTAAAAGGCGGTGATTCTAGAATGACTTTGGTCATTAATAAATAAAGGAAAGGAATACACTATGAACAGTTATGAACATGACGTAGTACAGGACTGGCTGTACGAAAAAGTTGATGATCTGTTAGAGGATCTTGCTGAGTTCTACCTTGACCGCAAGGGTACGACAGCCATCATCAACTATCTGCTGAGCGAAATGGACGAATTCCTCGACGAGATTTACCTGACAAGGAAAGGAGAATAATGATACAATGAACACGGAAAGGGGTGACTTTATGGAGAAGAAACGTAACTGGGCAAACGATGATAAATGGAAAGCCATGAACACAGACCGTGTGAATCTCAGGTTCTTCCACACGACCGACGCCGACATTCTAGAGGCACTCGAAGGAAAAGACCGTGGAAAAGAAATCAGACGTCTGTTGCGTGTTGCGATCGCATACGAAAGAGAGCAAAAAGAAAAAGAGCGGGGCGAATAACCCTGCTCTCTTTTTTTATTTTTGGCGTTTAAAAAAATCGCTGTGGATATGTTGGCAACGGTCGACGGATAGATGGACACGGGAAGATACCGCCCGCCACGAAAGACCAAGGACGTATCTGCAATACAGAATTCCGGCGTCAGGATCTTTCTGCGACTGGATGAAGGATAGTATCTCGTCGGACTTGTCTATCGATTCCTCGACATACCCTTCTAAAATGCGCTGTATCTCGTTTAACCTGTCTACCCTACTCGTTGCTCGTGTTTTGTCGTCTCGTTCGTCTCCGTTCATCCTCGTGCGTCTGGAAGCGTTATAGGCTATGCTTGCTTCTTGTGCCTTGACTAATTCACGCAGGATCGCAATACGACGTTGGAGAAAACGGTACTGTTTAAGGTCTGCAAGGGAAATGGTTTTCTGTGTGTCACTATGCATAGCCATCACCCCCCAAAAGTTCTGATAGTTCACGCCCTGCTTTATCAGCAAGTCTGCGTTCACGTGCTTTCTCTCTCTTTCGCATGATAGCTTCGTACTCCATCAGCTTCTCCCGTTCATCGGTACTGAGGACGTCAAAGCTGTGGATGATGACGATAGACTTGACCCGCTCGATCCGTTTTGAGTCCGGCTGAAAGACAGGGTTTTGAGCGACGCTTCCCACGATCTGAATGCTCATGCCCTCGTGGGTGATCTGTTCGACTAGCTGAGCAGACTGAGCGGGGTTAGTGGTCACGCAAGTGAAGACGTCGTATCTTTCCCGTCGGTCTGCAGATACAGACTCCGACTGCCTGAGCGATACCACGACGAAGATGGCTTTATCCTTATTGATAGTGCCATCATTCCGTCGTAAGTACCGTGGCATAGTGGATACTGTGCCGGACAAAAAGATGATATTCATACGGATCAGAAGGGCAAGTCTTCATCCGTGTAATCGTCTGCGAAAGATAGATTGTCCTTGTCCTGTACGACTGCCCGCTCCGCACCGTAGCTTCTCTCTGTGTTCGGAAGTGCGGACACAATCATGTCCTCTGATTCGTGGATCTGGTCAGCGTCAATTGCGTTGAGAGTTTCCCCGACGAGTGAAATCATGTAGATACCCGTGTCATGTTTCTTGTACGACTCAAAGTGTCCCGTGATATGCACGTAAGAATCTCTCTCAAGACCCACAGCTATGTCAGCAAGGTCTCTCCAGACTCTGATCATGAAGTAATCGTTATAGGTTTTGGCTTCGCCCTTGTGCTTTCTTACTCTCGTGATCTTGACGCCAAGGTTACCGTACTTGTCGCCGTTTCCGGCGGTCTTCAGGTCGGGTACAAAGGTCACCTGACCCATCAGTGAGAAGTAGTTAGTTCTGCTCATAAATCTCCCCCGTTTCTTTGGTTACTTAGGCGTTTCGGTCTGCAGTCTCAGTACGCAGTCTCCGCTCACGGTGATACTAAATCCCGACGAATTGATTCTGGCGTTTCCAGAAACGACTGCCGACGGGTAGTAGTTTTCTGTCTGACCGTCATCGGTAAAGCTATAGAGGGTTGTTGTCCCATCGGATCCAAGCAGGACGCCGAAGGTTCTTGTCGTTCCTGTTTCGGACACAAGCTCAGTTCCTGCTTGTGAATTTAGGTACTGAGTGATTCTCCCATCGATGACGATTCCCAATTCTGTGTCGAAGAATCCGGGCAGGATTCCACCGCCCTCTGAGGTGAATGTCACGGTAGCAATCGGCAGTTCATCAGAACCACCGCCACCACCACCGCCGCCGGACGACGAGCGGCTAAAAAGCTTATCAAACAGATCCATTACTTGCCGCTCCCCCCGTTTCCTGAATCATCCGAACCACTTGTACTTGGCGGTGCGTCTTCGCCAACGGCCGCCCATCCGTTGCCGGAGTTGTATAGCATGACGTCCATGTCAAGGACGTAGCACAGGCTGTTGACGGGTGCTGTAGTCGGTAGGTTGTTGTAGTCACCTTGAAGGCAGAGGTACTGGTAGGGGTATTGACCGTTTTCAATCTTGGTTATCATGTTGGTTCTCCTTGTTTATTCTTCAACGATGTACTGTGCGTACGACGTGAAGTTGGTCGCTGATGAGTATGCGGTTGCAGACCCTGTAGGTACATAGATTTTGAAGTCTGCTCCCGTAGCGGATGAGAAGATGTTGGACGAGAAAGTCGGCGGTGTTGCACCAAGGAAGTGAACCTCTCTGAGCCTCGTGCAGTTGGCGAACAGGGATGTACCCATTGATGTCACGCCTGCAGGGATTGTGACCTTCTCAAGCATGTAGCACTGGTAGAAGCATTGGTTTTTCAACTTAGTCACGCCTGCAGGAATCGTTATTTCACGAAGCGAGTAGCAACCGTATAAGAAAGACTGCGGTATTTCCGTCATGTTGGGCGACAGCTGTATGCTTTCGAGTCTTGTACAGTTTGAAAACGAACTTGTTCCTGTGATATCAGTCGCCGCCTCTGGAAGTACTACTGCCTTCAAGGAATGACATGCCGTGAATGCCTGTTGGCTGATGGTTCTCAGATTGTTCGGGAAATTTATCGTCTTTAGGTTAATGCAGTTGCTGAATGCGTACGACCCGATGAAGGTCAAACTTGTCGGCAGTTTGACGTACTCAAGCGAAAAGCACTGAATGAAAGCATATGTATCTATCAGCGTCGTACCTTCGGATATTGTCACATATTTAATGTTCGGACACTCCCTGCATGCGTGTGAGCCGACCCTTTCAACGCTGTCGCCGAAGAACACTCGCTTGACATATGTCGCCACACGCCTGTTCCACTTCGGTTCAGCCGTTGACGCCGCCACACAGGCGACCGCACTGTAGCTTGCGCTTCCGCTGAGTATCTGTACTGTTCCACTGGTTACGGTGAGTGTTATCTCATAGTCTCCGGCTGAACTGTAGGTGTGCGTCCTCAGTGTCGTTGACGTACTTGTGTCGGTTTCTGTTGCGCTCCCGTCTCCCCAGTCAATGGTGACACCCCTGGACGCCGACTGTCTGAAGAGGATTCCGTATCGCACACCCGACCCAGTGTCGTCTTCAGCAGGAATCGTTATCCAGTAGTGCGTCTTTCCGTCTGTTGGGTCTTCCGGGGGCTGGTCGCCGCCACCGCCAGACACATTGACCACAACGGACGCCAACGACGTGACGTTATATGTTCCGTTTGAACTAATGTTCTGACTACCGACAGGGTCAATGAAGGTCGCTGTGCCACCACCCGTCTGCGGAAGGGTAACTGCAGGAACGTCTGTATAGTTAGCCCCTAGCAGGGTGATATTCTTGGCTATAAGACCACCCCCTTAAGAGATTGACAGAATCTTTGTTGTTCCGTCCTGCGAAACGCTGACCATAGAGAGTGAGCCAGGAACTCCAAGAATGCTCTTTCCGCTCAAGATATTAGCGGACGTGCAGTCGCCTACATTGGTAAGGCTTACCGTGCCACCAGACGTGTACCCAGATGGGATTGAGTAAGTGCCGTTTACCGTTCCGATTGTTCCGCCAGTTGCGCCGTTGTTTGGCATCGAGCCGGGGATTGCCCCGGATGCGCCATACGCAGTCTTCCCGGTCAGGATGTCCCCTGCCGCCGCAGTTGCGCCTGCTGTGTCGTAGAACTTGGCTGTGCCGCCACCGCTTTTCGGGATGTCCACTTCCGGGACATTGCTGTATGTTACACCGTTGATAATTACGTTCTGTGCCATTGTTTTCTCCTTAAGAAACCGTTAATGTTGACCCGTTCCATGTGATTAAACCGTAGTTGGATGGGATTGGATTAATCTTGATGTTGGCTAGTACAGAGGTTCCGGCCGTCTGAGCGTACTGCACAGACTGAGTCGGTGTGAACTCCGTCGGTCCTGTGTATGCAGGATGACCGCCACCGCCGAGGACGACCCCGGCTTCGCCGTCGACGACATAGTCCTCTTCGAAGCAGGACTCCCCGTCGATCAGAAACTCAAGGTTCGCTTCACCGTCGGCGACCAGTTCGTAGTTGTTATTAACCACCAACTGAGATCACCTCATCTTTTCCGGGATCCTCTGTACCGTACTCAGCTATGAACGAGCGTCCACGGGTTCCGTCCGTAAGCACCCAATCGCACACCGCCTCAGCTTTACGTTTGGGCATGAGGCTGAGCGTCTCTTCCTGAGTGAGTATCCATGAGATAGTTGCGTCGTCGCTGTCTGTTGTCATGGTGGTCTCATCACGTTCAACAACAGTCGTTCCGTTCTGCTTGATCGTCAAGACCGTTTTTGCAATGTCGTCCACGTCCACCGTTTTAAACTTGAACGTGATCTTTGGTGTTGTTGCTCTGATTATTGCCGCCATTGTTTGTTACCTCGTTGTGTGTTATTAGTTACGGTTCTTCGTCCGGGACGTCGAGCAGGATCTTGAGGACGTTGGGATCAATGGACCCCTGAATCTGGATGACCTCAAGGCTTGCAAGATTCGTGTCGAGGAAGAAGGGCGCCCATCTGTACTTCACCCGGATGATCGGATCAGTCAGGTTGAGGTATTTTCCGTCTTCGCCCATCTCCTCTTTGACGTCCTTTGTGACATAGAGTTCGAGCATCTTGCCCTCTCGTCCATCCGGGATGGGCATCGTAAGAAAGTCTGAGAAAGTCATGGTTTTCTCCTTGTGTAGTTATATGGGAAAGTCCGGCACCGCCCACTACGTTCCGTGTAGCGGCGGTACCGAACGATCCGTCCTCGTTTAGTCAAGTGTCTTGAGATGTAGTAGCACTCGTTGACACTCTCCAGTTCAGTCAGTGTCTGGTCATCCGTGAGCGGACACAGGACAGAGGTATATCCGTACGACGGTGTGTACAGCACGTTTTCGCACGACACATACCCTCTCTCCTCGACGACGCTTGTCTGGTCCTCGAGGGCTTCCCACCACCTTGGATAATCGACACTGTAACTCATGGTTATGATTCCCTGTGCTTGCGGTACTGTTCGACACGCTCCATGAACCAACGCTCATCTTCCTGCTCTCCGCAGAACATGGGCCGCTCTTTGCCCATGTACCGATCGAAGAGACAGAGGGCCGCTTTGTCTCTGGACAGGATCTCGACGCCGAGTTCTTCCATCTTAGCTATGTATTTGTCACGTCCTTCAAAGGTGTTGAACAGGAACATGACTGGCGCAAGCATCGTCTCTCCACGTGGCGACACTGCGACCACGTCGTCGTTTTCCGTATCAAGGATATCCTCGCCCTTGAGCGACGGTTCAATCACCTTGTCGTAGTAGGTTTCAATGTCGACGATGATCGCCGGAAGCTTCTCTACTCTCATTCTTCGCTCCTCTCTGTATCAGACATTCTATCTAGAATGCTCTCAACGTATTTCTGCATTTGCCTATGATATGTTTTTTGTACCATCCTGTATGCAGTCTCAAAGTCCATTCTGAAGTCTTTGATTTGCTCGTTTGTTATCCCCGCTTCTCTGCACGCTTCGGCTAAGAATATAAGGTCTTGGATTTCATACCCGAAAATTGTCTCGCTCTCTTTGAGGAGTCTTTCAATCCTATCAAGCAAACTGTCAGCGTCTATAAGCCTCATCTTCTTCTCTCCTCTCTGCCCAGTCGCAGAACCCTTCCTCTGTTTTTGCTGGCGGTGGATAGTGTCCGAATCCGTCTCCGTACCATTTATTGTGGCAAGAGTATCCGTCATAGAACTTACAGTCCTTGCATTGGATGAGGTCCTCAACGATTTCCTCAACAACATTTCCGTAGCTGTCCTCCTCGTATCTGACGATGACTGCTTTCATCGTTCTCTCCTCCTGTTCTCTTCGCTTATCTTCTCAAGATTCTGTTCGATCTTCTTGTATCCCCTGTTCGCTATGATCTGAAAGATTAAGGCAACGACCATTGCAACAAAGGCAATGCCTATACAGACCAGCTCTGCGATCTCCTTTGTACTCACCTCTTCACCTCGTGCTTTCCACGGTAGGTTTCCACAATCGGGATCTCCAATGCTTCCATCACTTCGCCTACGTGTACGATGATTTCACGCGGCGTTGGTCTTTTGCCATCGCTCGAAATTCTGTCTCTTATCCAATCAATGAGTGCGTCTGCGTTAATTAGTCTCATCTTTCAATCTCCTCTCGGTAAATTCCCTCGTAGAACAGCTTCGCCTCTTTGACAAATTGCGGAAAGCTAACCCCTGCACAAAAGAAATCTGCATACCTTTCAAGGAAGTTCCACGGCACAGCATCCACCGTCTCTTCTTCTGTGATTGCTCTATACACGGTAGGTCTGGCATCCTCTCCAAATGTTGTATTGTGAAGTTTTGCGAGCAAGCTGTCTGCATCTATTAATCTCATTCGTCTTCTCCTAACACACTGTCGATGATCTCTGTTGGAATGATTGGTGGCTCATCTTCTCTCCTTTTTGCCAACGAGCAGAAATCTGAGTCATAGAATCCCTCTCTGTCCATTTGGCTACAGTAGTACGCAAACGGAGTATACTTCATCATTTCATAGTACTTGCAGTCTTTGCATCTGATAACAGGCACAGCGTCCACTTCCGAACGCTCAACTGCTGTCATGAACTGAGTGATTGTCATGTTTATGTGTCCATACTTGTCCACAAACCTGTCAATCTCTCTTCTGAATTTATATGCGTCAATTGGAATCATCTGCTACTCCTTCCCCATATATAACCCACACCGAATATCAACGCCATCAAGAGCGTCACTCCGCACATTTCAATGAATTCATCCATTCCATATCCCCCATATCCACAAGCCCACCTGCATCACGATTATTGCGATCAGCGTGACAAGCACAACAATCTCTCTGTCGGTCATTTGACCACCTCATCCATAATTGCCCCACACACCACACATACTTTCCACTTTGGATTCCCAATGTGTCCGCAGACTGAACACTTTCCGAGATTCCTTTTCCAATATCCGTGTGGATGTTCTGTCTGCCTTTCTCCAGTGTCAGCAATCTTCCAGACTTTGTAGAGTGACCATGCCACAGGATCTCGAATGGCTTTGGAAGCACTGGCCGCCTCATGAGTTTCAATCAAAAGCTCGGCCGCCTCATCAATTGTCATTCTTTCCATGTCACCACCAGTTCCACGAACTCCTCTTCTTCATCCTCGTCTTCATCGATGATGTCCGGATCTCTTGGACCGTTCTCCTCATCAGGAGACATGTGCCAATCGTTCAGGCAGTCTTCGTACCTTAGCTGGTCCAGTTCGTTTTCGAAGTATCTCATCTCATTCCCCCTTGAGGATGTCCCTCATAATGTCGTCGTTGTGTACCTGTCTTCCTTTTCTCAAGTCTGTTCCCACGCACCGTACGATGGAGCATGCCCCAACGATCCGGCTGTGAATGCGCTCCGTGGTCACGTTGGATGTGTCCTGCAACTGTTCCTTCGTGAGGTTCGTTGTGATGATCATCGGCAGTCCGCTGTTCACCCTCGTGTCGATCACGTCAAAAAGCTTCTCCATGGCGTACTCGGTCCCACGGTTCGCACCGTAGTCATCGATGATGAGGAGATCGTACATGCTCATCTCATCCAGGAACGTGTCTTCTGAGTTGCTCTTCATGTTTGACATTGCAGAGTTGATGATCCGGGAAGCTGTGGTCATCAGGACCGGGACCCCCATGGCAGACAGCTTGTTAGCAATGCATGCCGCCAAGTAAGTCTTGCCGCACCCGACGCCCCCGGTCAGGACCATCGAGACCGCACCCTGTCGGATCTTGGGCCACTGCTCGACGTACCGCCGTGCGATGTACATATTTTTGTTGCATCCGTTGTCTCGCTCGAAGGTACAATCCGAGAGGGCTGTAAGATGGAGTCCATACGATTTAAGATGATGGATTCTTTCCATGCGTCTTGTCTGTTCTTCCGCTCGTCTCTTCGCTTCATCCTTTTCCCTTTCGCATCGGCACATGATACCGATCAGTCTGTCTTTCCCGGCGAGTGTCTTAATCTTCTGCTTGGCTTCGCCGCATACTCCGCAGTACCAGATCCCGTCCTTCATGTAGTCGCTCTCATTGAGAGGGATAGCTGACAGGGATTTCTCTGCCATGCTGTCGAGGAGACGGTCCAGACCGCCGTTAGTTCTTTCGTCCATGGTGTGCCTTTCTATCCAACGATGAAGTCAAGGTCGATCTCGTCAACGTCGTAGTGGACCGATCCTTGCTGTTTGGGTTTGTCGTTTCTTCCACGTTCCCACGTTCTGACAGCGGCCTTCCAGTCTCTCATGCTGTTCTTACCAACCATCCATCCCTTGGAAGCATAGAAGTCAACGAAGGATTCAGGGTCAACATTGTTTCCTCTTTCCTTGCAGTACGCCCTGACCTCATCAACAGTCGGGGGAGTGAAACGACCCTTATTATTTCTTCTAGAATTATCTTCTATATTATTTATAGCTATATTATTGGGTAAACTCAGTTGCATACCCCCATTAAACTCAGTTGCATACCCCGGTAAACTATGTTGTATACCCCCATGCAACTCTGTTGTATAGTATTCAACAAAGTTCACACCGTTTATCACGTTGTCTTTCCGGGCGATCAGGCCTTTATCAAGAAGAGACTTCAGGTTCTTCATGACACCCTGCTTCGTCGAATTGATCCAGTCTGCGAGGTACTGCAACGACCCGTGGAAGGTGTGTCCTTCTTCCTGACTGAAACCGTAGATGATGGCGTACACCAACAGTTCGTTCCCCTTCAGGTTCAGTTCGTTGACCATCCATCCGGCGATCACAACGTAATGTTCGTTCTTGACCTTACTCATCTTCCGTCTCCATGTCAGGGTCGTCACAGCTTATGTAATACTCGATCCGTGCGCCACAATGAGTGCAGTGACAACACTGGACGATGCCCTCTCCCTCGAGGCCGTAGTCCTCGAAGGAGAAGTCATTATCCCAGATCACTGCCCGTTGTAGGCAGTGAAAGCACTCAAACATTTTCCGGCGTCTCCTGTTCCGGGGTTACCTCGTAATCATCGACGTTGATGATGTCGGCTTCCTCTTCAGCGATGGATTCGGAGAGAGCGTCAGCGGCGGCAGATTCCTTCTGCATGTGGTAGTCAATGGACATGAGTCCCCAGTGTCCGATCAGGTCACGGAGAACCGTCTTCCTCTGCATTGCTTCCGGGTTGTCTCTCCATCCCTGACCCATGTACTGACCATTACGATGCTTCTTCTCGTGGGCCATGCAACGCTCGACGGACCAGTAAATCTTTTTGGAGAACCCGTTAACCAGTTCCATATAGCCAAGCCACCCGACGATCGGAAGCTTCTCACGCTCGTCGTCG
>Ga0326513_10001150_pt1 | contig 21503 bp, 36 predicted proteins | sample 2_2465_0518_D_FD_203654 | JGI IMG/M metagenome (GOLD analysis project Ga0326513, IMG submission 203654) | Bovine rumen microbial communities from UC Davis, California, United States - 2_2465_0518 | ecosystem: Host-associated > Mammals > Digestive system > Stomach > Rumen | place: USA... | reverse complement strand
TGTGAACCATGTTGTGGTGACAAATGCTGCGACCCATATTGTTATCCTAAATATTATTCTGAAAGTGAAATAACATCAATGCTTCGTAATCAGCCAAAAGTTCAAAGTTTATTTGATGTTCATTATCAATTCAGTAATAGATACAGATATCCTGGTGTTACTATTGAAGAAACAAAAGAACCATTATACTTTAGATCTTATAATAATACTATTTCTAATGTATATACTTCAGGTGAACCTCAAACAACAACATTAATGCCTACTGATGCTTTGTATAATGAAAAATTATACAATTATATTAAAGGTATTGTAGAGGAATTTGGTTTTACATATCCAACTGTTTTAGAATCAGAAGGTAAAGTACAATTATTCTTTGTTAAAGGAGAAGGTGGATATGAAGAAAAAGAAAAGACAATTAAGAAAGGTCTTGAAGATGTTGCAAAGATATTAGGCAAACTTGAAGGAAAAGACGAAATAACATGGGCACAAGTATTAGATGTATCAATTAATAATGTTGGTAATGTTTATAATTTCTTAGTAACTTGCAATGTTGAAACAACAAATTTCCAAATGACAGTTGATGATTATAAAAAGTTACAAAAGAAATTTGAAAAAATTGAAAAGGAAGAAAAATAAAGATATATAATGAGTAAAATACAAATTATTACTCCAGAATTTGATTATAATGGAGGCGAGAATAAATTAAATGCAAAATCAGTATTTTTAGCTGGTACAATTGATAACGGTGATTCATTAAATTGGCAAGATAAAGTAATTATAGAATTAATTAATCTTGGAATTGAATGTGAAGTATTCAATCCACGTCGAGAACATTGGAATCCTAACCCAACAAAAGAAGACATGGAAAACCAAATCAAGTGGGAGCAAGATCATTTAGATAGAGCAGATGTTATTGCAATGGTTTTGTTAGATAATTCAAAATCTCCAATAAGTCTTCTTGAAATGGGATTATATGCAAAATCAAAAAAATTAATTGTATTTTGTACTCCAAAGTTTTATAGATTTGATAATGTTCGTTTAACTTGCGAAAAATATTATATACCACTTATACAAGATTTGCATCCATTAATAATTGCTAATAAAATAATATCTAAAATGTAATGAAATCAATACAAGAAATAGTTGAAGCTCAATCAGGTCCATTAAAGAAACTTGATATGCTTACCATTATGGTTGCACATAGTATGTGGAAAGAGTATAAACTTTATGACGAATTTTTTGGAAAATTAAATAAAGAAGAACAAGAAGAATATGAAAATCTTGTAAAAGAATTAGATAAATTAGATAATGATAATTCTCGTGTTCAATGGTCATTCTTAAAACAATATTTTGGAATTATTTCTAAAACTTGCGATTATGTATTAAGTTGTCCAGATGATGAATTTTCAAAATCTGATAAAAAAATTTGGAAAGAAATTAAATCACACGTATAAATTATGAAAAACTTAAAAGATAAAATATTTGAATCTTCTTTCCCAATGGAGTTTGACAAATCAATTAAAGCTCCTGAAAAAAGAAAAGTACAGAATGCAATATATAAGCAATTAGAAAAGACTGGAACAACTGGTCGTTTTTATAGAGACGATAATTGGGAAGGTGTTAGATTAGTTAAAAAAGACATTGAAGATGCTTTCAAAACAATAAAGAATCCTGAACATGAATATGAAGTTTCAATTGCTCCTGACGAAGGTGGATATCGTAAATCAAAAGACGGTATGTCACAATGGAAACAATATAAAGTTGAAATATATGTAAAGGATGCTGAACAACCATTTATGGGTGGTACATTAAATTGTCATGCAGCAGGAACTGTTGAAGATCCATTTGATATGTATGATATGAGTTGTTGTATTGGATATTAAAAATATTAAATATAATAATGAAAGATATAAAAGAATATGTTGATATAAACGAATCACAAACTAAGTTATCTGACATTGAAAATTATGGAAGAACATGGATTGGTGAATGGGGAGCTGATTATTGTGGAAACATTCTTACATCATTTATAAAAGGTGTTAAAACTGGAATGGAAAAATACAAGAGCGATGATCCTAAATTTCAAGAACGTTGTATGAAATTTATTGAGCAGACATTAGAAAATATAAATAAAGAAATCTACTAATATGAAAGATATTAAACAATATATAACAGAATCAACTCAAGGGGAAGATCTTCATGAAGAAATAGGTCTTGTTCTTAAAGAATTTGGTAATATCAGAAATGGTTTTAAGATGGTTAAAATCGATGATATTAAAGATGCAATGTATAAAGCAGGATTTGATTTTGTTGAAGAAGATTCATCAGATGAAAAATTAGTATTTGTTGGTGAATATATTGATACGCAATATGAAGTAACTCTTTATGCTGAAGATCATGTATCAGGTAAATTCAAAATCAAAAATTTTAATGAAATAGAAGCATGAAAGATTTAAATAATTTTATAAATGAATCTATAAGTGATGTTAAGTATGCTATTCGATGGTATTATTATGCAGACGAAAAAATGTCAATATCATATCAGTCATCATTAAATAGAGCACAATCATTTGTTCAAAAAATGCAAAAACAAGGTATGAAAATATATGAAATATATGAAATACCTTCAAATAATATAAAGCAATTTAAAACTCTTATTAATAAGAAAGGTGATAACGAAGAACAAATTAAAGAACTTTATAATAATTATTGGAACAAATCAGATATAGAAAAATTTTTAAGTGAAAAACAATGAAAGATCTTACATCATATTTAATTGAAGCCGAGCAAAAACCTAAAGTTCAAGAACCTGGTGAAACATGGGTTGCAATTGAAATTGTAACACCTGATAAGAATAGTGAAGATCCAACAAAAACAAAAAGTTCAAAACGAGTAGTTTCTTATAATACATATATGGATATGAAGAAAAATGGTCAAGCATCAAATGGTACAAAAGTTATATCAGTAAATGCAATTAGCCCATCATGTCCATCAAAAGAAAAAGCACAAGAATACACAAAAAAGAATAAATAATAATATGAAAAACATTAATGATTATATTTGTGAAAGTTCAAATGAAGAAATAATGTCTCAATATGCAAAGGGAGATAAATGTCTTTATCTTCATAATAGTGGTTTGCGTAATCAAGAAAAAGTTACAATTGAAGCAGTTCAGATTACTAAAGTAACAAAGACATTATTAGAATTTGATTATTTGACACATTTTAGTGTTTCTGAAGGTAGCAAAAATAAACAAATCAAATGTAAGAAATCATACAATAACATATATGCATCTACAAGTGGTATGACGTCAACTACAATGATTATACCTAAAACAGATACAGCAAAGATTCTTAAGTTAATCGAAAAGAATGATAATAAATTAGATTTTTATACTGTATTGTGGGGTAAAGATCAGCGTAAAGATTATATGAATCCTGTTATGCAATTAAAAGATAATCAAACATATGATCCTAAGTTTGATGATTATGAAAATGTATCAAAAGAAACAATTGATAAAATTAAAGCTGCATTGAAATAATGAAGAATATTAATCAATTTATTAATGAATCAAAATACTTTAAGTTAGAAGATGATGAACGTCAAGCATTAGCTGATTTTATTGGTGTTGTTTGTGGTAATTTAGGAGATCAAAAAGACCAAGAAGAATTAAAAGCAGTCATTGACCCATTAGAAGATAAAGAAATATTACAATTGAGAGATCTTCATGATTGTCTTGATGACAAGCAAACATATAAGTCAATAAATCGTAATAATATAATTGATGATATTCCATTAATTAAAAAGTTATATAAATTAGCTGATGATAATGATTTATTAGATGAACAATGGGATCTTATAGATGCCTTTGAAAAAATATGCTTAAATTAAATGAGACAAATAGTTGAGTTCATTTGTGACGGATTAGATAAACCATTTGCAGAAAACAAAAATGAGGTGAGACATTATGTTGATGGAATATTAGTATCTGAGGATGAAAGAATATTGATATTACGTCGTGCTAATTATATGAAGAACTTCGGTGGTCAATGGGGATTCGTTGGAGGTTCAGTCGATAAGAAAGATAAGAATAATAAAGAAGCAATTATACGAGAAATAAAGGAAGAAACAAAAATTGAATTGACTTTTAATGAACAACATAATATGAAAGTAATTGATAAACAAGGTCATGAAAGAGAAGACGGTTCAATTGGTTCAGATACAGAATATTGGTTAATTAAATTAGAAACAAATCCTGATGTTAAGATTTCTCGTGAGCATTCAAAATTTGAATGGATAGATGCAGATACATTCAAAAACAAAACATTTAAGTTTATGCCTGATGTATTTCATTATATACAAAAATACTTTAATGGAGACTTGTAATGCCATTAATTCAAAAACCAGAACAAACAACTTTAGGTCATATATTTAACCTAAAAGATTTAGATAGAAAGATTTATAGTGATGACGAGATTAAATCATTTAGATTAGATGAATCAATAAATAATCATCCATTAGCTCGTAAACCAACATCAATAAGATCTAAATTAGCATATAAAGAAATATTAAGAAATTTAAAACCAGACAAAAGATATATTTTGCCTGGACAAATAGTATTATTCAATTATTCACAACCTAAGTTCAAAGAGGAACTTGAATATTATGATAATTATCCATTTTGTATAAGTTTTGGTATTATGAGAACTGAAGATGGTAATATTCGTGAGTGTATGTTGAATTTGCATTATTATCCTCCATTTACAAGAGCAAGAATATTACAACAAGTATTTACACATTTTAGACCATATTTTGAAAAGTATTTTAATGAGGCGAGTACAAAGCCAAATACAGTAATGTCATATAAGATGTTAAAGCATTTACTTAAAACAAATCAGAAACTTGCATTTGGAACAAAAATGTATATTCCTGTATTAAGAGGTGTAACATTTAATATACCTGCAAGATTATTGCCAACTGCCTTTTATACAGAAGGTAAATTTAGTAAAGCAACATTACAGCAGATATTTCATTTTTGGAGACAATTTTAATCATAAATAAATACACATTTATCAAATGAAAAACTTAAAAAAATTTAACACTCAACAAGAATTTAATGTTTATAAGAATAGTGATAACTATATTTTACCTAATGTATCATTAATTAATGATGTTAATAAATCAGTATCATATAAACAAAGATATACAAAATTACAATATATTGCAAGTACACAAACAGGTGGTCAGTATATATCTTTAGGAAATGAATTAGCAATGTCATTAAAAGCAAATGATGAAGTATCAATTGAATTAAAATATTTCTTACAAGGAAATGGTAAAGATAATAATAATCAAGCAACAATATTTACTATTTCTAATCAAGACTTTGGATATATGGTTAGAAGAAATTCTGGAAATATTCAGTTTAAATCATCAAATAATTTAAAAACATATATTACAACAGAGTACAATAGTACCTCAGAACATTATAGAACAATAAATGTAAATACATGCGGATTTACATTAAATAATAATTATGATCCATCATCAAGTAATGAAAATATTGTTAAGTTTAGAACATATCCTATATCATTTTTTGTATCTATTGGGGGTTCTCCATATAGATATTCTGAATCTAGAATTTATTATTGTAAGATTAAAGTAAATAATGTTTTATATTATGATTTAATTCCAATGATTGATAATCAAATAAATCAAATTGGTTTATATTGTAATGTTCATAATTGTTTATATGCAGGACAAGGAGATGAATCTTTAGTGTATGAAATATAATTATAAGTTTATTTTTAATATATAAAGAAATTTAAGTTGCATATGAAAAAATTAAGTAGAATATTTAATGAATCAGTTCAACCAGGGAATCAATTGAATAAGACTGGAGTAACTAATCATTATACACCTATTCAAAATATATTAACAAATATTAAGAATTTATTCTGTTTGTTATTAGGTGTTGTTGCTGAAGTTGGTGAAGATAATGTTTCTATTAAGTTATCAAGTTCACAATTTGTATCAAAGCAAAAGACAGAAGAATTACTTTTTAGAGCAATGTATAATGATGTATTTACTTATGGTACAAGTTCATTATACGGTTATATAATTTCACAAGGTTTACCTAAAGTATCATTTATTAATCTTGGTGGATATTATGTAGTTTATTTCTCACCTGATGATATTAAGGCTGCTCAAGATCCTCAAAAGATGGCTCTTAACGCAATGCCTGAAGCAGCAAATGAATCAATGATAGATGAATTTGAAATTGGTACATTTATTAAAGAAGATGATGGTGAAGAAGAAATGAAGTCAGCAACAGTTGAAAAGGTATTGGAACTTCTCGATGGACCTGATAAAGTAAAGGCTGCAAAACAACTTGAACTTTTAGTTTCAAAAGAAATTCAATTGCCTCGAGAATATTATTTCTCAGCTATCAAGTTTAAGACAGGCGAAGAAGCAATTGCATTACGTTGGAAGTATTCAAAGAAAATGCCATTTGGTAAAACTGATGGAGCTGAAGGTTATAAAGAAGTAACTGTTGAAAACACTCGTTCATTGATGCATATATTTGGTAAAGGTGAACAAGCAATTTGGGTACAAGACTTTGCAGAAGATTCATTAGTAGAATTGCCAGAAGAAGTAAAGAAACTTATTGAATCAATTCTTGATTTATTAGAAGCAGATACAACAAACGATCCTGCAATCTTCTCATTAACAGGTGAACGTAAAGAACGTAAGGATGATGATGAAGATGATAAGGATAAAGACGAAAATGATGAAGATGATGATAAAGGATCTAAATCAGATGACGACGATGATTCAGAAGATGATGATTCAAGAGGAGACGATACACTTTAATTATGAAAGATCTTAAATTGTTTTTAGAAGGTAAAACTATTGATGAAGTAACAGTTAAAGACGTCAAAACAAAAAAGAAAGTTGATGTTGCGTATTATTGTTATGACAAAGAATCATTAGATAAAGTATCAAAACAATATGAGCATGTTGGCAAATATTGGATAGACAAAGGATTCTTTCTTGCAACATTGAAGAATAAATCGACATGGGTTGTTGATATGGATAAAGAATTTGAAATGCATACTTGGAGACCTAATGGAGATTTTATTGAATATAATGATAATGAAGAAGAATACACATATAAAGAACTTCTTGAATTATTAGAAAAAGGAGAAACAATGTTGATAGTTGTAAATAAATGATAAATATATAGAACGACATAATGAAATCATTACAAGAGTTTATTACAGAAGCTGAATCTTCAGAAGATGTTTATGTAGTATACATGGGTGATGGAACAATGGAGAATTTCTATTATTCCGAAGATGAAGCTAAAGCAAAGGTTGATGAATTAAATAAAGAAAATGCCGATGCTAAAGCTAGTTTCAAGAAAGAAGCTAAATCAAAAATTGAAAAATAATTTATATTATTTAATAGGGTTGGAAACAATTCCAACCCTTTTCTATTTTATACAAATAAATATTGATGAATATTGTGAAGAATATTATAATATTTGGAGGCGCAGGTTTTATAGGAACAAATTTAATTAAATTTTTATTGCAAGATGCAAATAACAAAATATTATGTGTAGATAATTTACAAACAGGTAGAATATCTAATATTCAACAGTTTATTAATGAAAATAATTTATTATGGCATTTATGTGATGTAACAAATTATTTTGCTTATGATTCAGTCAAAAAAATAATTGAAAATTCATTTGATAATAAAGTAGATGAAATATATAATTTAGCTTGTCCTGCATCGCCACCTAAATATATGAAAAATCCTTTGCATACAATTAAGACATCATTATCTGTTTTATGGTTATGCAAATTAGCAAAGGAATATGATGCAAAGATATTACATGCATCAACATCAGAAGTATATGGTAATCCAGATATTGAACATCACCCACAAAATGAAGAGTATCATGGTAATGTAAATATTATTGGACCACGTTCTTGCTATGATGAAGGTAAACGTATTGCAGAAACAATATTGTATGAATATCACAAATTAGGTGTAAAATGTAAAATCATTCGAATATTCAATACTTATGGTCCTTATATGGATCCTAATGATGGACGTGTTATTTCTAATTTTGTTTGTCAAGCATTATTGAATAAAGATATAACAATTTATGGAGATGGCACACAAACAAGATCATTCCAATATGTTGATGATTTGATTTATGGGATGACTGAATTTATGAAGACTGATGAATTTGGCCCAGTAAATATTGGTAATCCTGGAGAATTTACAATGAACGAATTAGCAGAATTAGTATTAAAATTAATTCCTAATTCAACATCAAAAATTATTTATAAAGAATTACCTAAAGATGATCCTATTCAACGTAAGGCAGATATATCGAAAGCATTTAATATGTTTGGGTATAAACCAAAAATTTCATTAGAAGAAGGTTTAAAACAGACAATTAATTACTTTAATGTTGAATTAAAATCTACTGAATTTCTATATTAAAATTGTTAATAAAGTTAAATAATATGATTGGTACATATAAAGAATTTTATGAATATGTAGGATTAATGGCTCCTTTTATAAAAGATCTTTGGGAAGATATTTATAATCGTCCAGATCCAAAAGAAGGAGATATGTTTAATATATTGTATGCAAAAAGTATTGAAGATGTTCAATATTCTGTATTGCATACTGCACCAATGAAAACATGTAAATTTGTAAAAGTTGAATTTGACCCAGAATTTAAAAATGGTGTAGCATTTTACTATATATTTGATTATAATGGAGAAACAATAAAGATTCATTCAATTAATGATGTTAAAGATAAAACAAAATTAAAAGAAAATGAATATTGGGATTTATTTGGATTTTGGACTCATTGTGAACCAATTAAAGAAAATGAAATATGAGAGTTTATAGATTAAGACATAAACAATATAAAGGGGATATTGTATTTGGAATGCCTCCAACATATTGTAAGAAAATTGGAGAAAAGAAAATAAATGAATTATTTAGTAATATGAAACCATGGAAACATGCAATTCCATATTATAAAAAATCAAAATTTGCATTTATTTCTGCAGATGCATTAGTTACATTTTTATTTTCAACAAATACATTAACATCAGAAGAATATAAAGATATATGTGATAATTATTTTGTTGAATCATTTGAAGTAACAACTTGGAGCTCAGGATTATCTAAATTTTTATGTACATATTTTGATGATGAAGTAGAACAAGATACATTAAATAATTACACAATTGATGAAGTAAGAAATTGGACAGTAAAATTTATATATCAAGATTTAGTTCCAAAGGAAGATATAAAATTTGTAAAAGAATCATATTATAAAACAGTTAAAACATATTATTGAACTTAAATTTTAAACATCATGAATTTTAATAGAAATAATTTTTTGTTTAAAGAGAAAGTTAACACATTTGTTTATACTACAGCAACTCAGAACAGAGATGTATATACAGATGTAAGTATTAATGGTAGACGTTATAGAAAGTATGGTACATTGCAGGCTGTTGCATTTGTAGGAAACTTATATAAGGTCGGTGTTCCTGGAGAGGGATACTTAAAGGATGACGGTCCAGTGCAAAACCGTAATGATAAGTATGTATTAGTAATTGGTATGTCTAAGCAGCATCCTTACGATACAAAAGTCAACAAGGATCTTGGATATGAGATTGCAACTGAAAATATGTTGACAGATCCAATAATGATGATTGAAGTACAAGGTAAGTTTAATTATTACCGCTTCAAGAATATTGTTGAAAATTATTTGAATACAATGAAGCTTGAGTTTATCAAGACAAAGGCTGAGATACTTGCCGAAGGCAAAGATCCAAAAAATTATAACAGATAATTTATGTATATAGATAAATTAATGAATAAGTTCGGATATTCGGAAATGTACGAGTGGTCCGAACTTTTTGAGTTTAACATTGTTCCTTATGGAAGATTTGTTTCATTTGATAATAACGAACCTGGGAAAATAAAATTAGCGAACAATTATGATAATATTATAGGTGTTACAACTATTAATAGTGTTATAACATCTGATGATCCTGATGAATGGCAAGGTAAATATCTTTGTAATGAATATGGTGATTGTTTTTTACAAGAAAAAGATAAAGCAGTTGCAGTAAATGCTTATGATGATATAAATGAAATGCCTTATATTGCAACATACAAAGATAGTGAAGTTGTACCTGTAATAAATGATGCATTCGATAAATCAAGAATTTATAAAAAGCGTTCTGAAAGACCTGAATGGGTAAGAGTAAACTTATTAGGAAAATGTATTGTTGTAGACGATGGAAACTGTAAGCCAGGCGGTTATTGCACTGTAAGCAAAGAAGGAGGTATTGCTGTTCCTTGTAATTATATAGAACCAAAAAAATATTATGTCATTGATAGATTAACTGATAATACTATCATGATATTTTTTAAGTAATGAAAGATATAGTAAGTGTAATTACAACTTTTTATAATGCACAGGATTATATATTAAAATGTCTTAATAGTGTTAATAATCAATTAATTAATGAATTTTTTGAAATAGAATTTGTATTAGTTGATGATTGTTCTACTGATGATACTGCAAAAATAATTAAGATATTTTTTGACAATTATGCTACAGGAAATGTAAAATCAAAAATAATAAAAACACCTCAAAATATGGGGTGTGGTGGGGCTCGTAATTTTGGTATTGCAAATTCATCAGGTCAGTATTTAATGTTTTTAGATGCAGATGATTATTATATTAATAATGATTTTGTACTAAGAGCATATACAATGATGATTGAACATAATGCAGATATTATTGAATTTGGATTAAAATATATTAATCAAAATGGAGAACGTGAAAATTTAGTATCAAGTAAAACATTTATGATAAACAATAATCATATTGGAAATTTATCAGTTATGTTTTATGATAATTTAATTAAATTCATGCCATGGACAAAAATTATAAGACGTTCAATAGTAGAAACAAGACCTTATGATACATCAAGAACTTTTGAAGATATTAGAACAACTCCATATTGGGTTTATAATGCAAATAAGATAATTATTGCAAATACAATTGAAATTAATTATAGAGCAGCTGCAAATTCAATTATTAGAGAAAATCCAAATGAAACAAGATTAGGTACTGTTAAAGCAATATCGGAATTATTTGAAGATTTCAAAAATAATAAAGATATATTAAAAGCGATGTATGACAGATGTTTAGTTGATTTAAGAACTATGATACATGTTAATTCTGATAGTGATTATTTCAAAGAAATGTCAAAATTAAATACTAAGATGCTTAGTTATATATATCCTGACGATTATCAAAAAAGAACATATAATGTTGAATGAAATATTAATTAAAACTATTTTAAACTTATAAATATATGTTAATAAATATTAATGAAATTTTACAATGCATTTGGCATAAAACCAACTAATACTTATACATCAGCAGGTAGTGATTATTATATTCCAAATTTAGATACGCCTGAAAAGGTTGAATTGGCATATAAAGCATTTGAAAAATCATACGAAGTAACAGCTGAAATTATTGAATCAATAGTTAAGAGATTTGAAATTGTTTTAGAAGATCAACATTTAGACCCATTTAAAACACAAATTCCAAATTTAGTACATTTATATTTTGCATTATATGATTCTAATCTTGAAGAAATAAAAAAGTTATCATTAACAAATGCAATTGAAACATTCTTAAATGACTTTGTAATATATGATGTTCAAAATAAAAAGATTGGATTAAAACTTAGATGTAATGATACATTGTTTATTAATTCAGGTATTAAAGTTGCATTAGATACTGTATTATCTGAAAAGGTTGCACCAAACCCACAGCATGCAGTTAATTTGTTTAGAATGTTAGGTATTGGGGTTGCAGGTCTTTATGTAAATAAATCAGGTAATGGTAATAAAGGATGGGATGTTCGTGCATGTCTTGTTGATGAGGATTATGCAGGATTCGTTCATCTTTCAATGTCATATACAAAAGAAACAATTGAAGATAAACAAAATGTAATTTATTGTGGAGATAAGTTAACACAAATGATGTTGATTCCAGTATTCCATGATGAATATATTGATGCAGATGAAGAAGAATATAATAAGATAATGGCAAATTCTAAACGTGGAGATAAAGGGTTTGGAAGTTCAGATGTAAAACATTAAATAAGAATTATGATTACCCCAGGATTATTGTCAGAATTATATGACAAAGCAAAAGTCAATTATGAGTTAGCAGAGAATGATTATTTATCAACAGACGATATTGATTATTTGAAAGAGATGTGTGTTCATTCAGGAGAAATGTTAGCTTATGGAAAATTATTAGAAATACTAATACATGAATAATTATATGAGACATGGTTATTTAATTTCATTTTGGAATAATAATAAAGTTGAAAATATTTTTGATAATGAATCTGATTCAGTAACATCAGCATTTTTAAGATTTGAAGATGTTTATGGAATTGATAATTTTCCACTTATAAATATTATACAAATTAAATAATGAATAAGAAGAAAATTTATATATCTTTGCCTATTGCATTTCAGGAAGATACTGTATATCAACGTAATAATGATGCAAAAGTTTATTTAAAAGATCATTTCAGAAAATATGAGTGGGTATCTCCAATTGATACAAATCATATTGATGATGAAGCATTAGGTAATCATCTTGCAATTGAAAAGACTGCTTATTATATGGGCAAAGATATTGAACAAGTTATATTGTGTGATGCAATATTAATGTGTCCTGGGTGGGAAAATTCAAAAGGCTGTAAAGTTGAAAAATTTACTGCAGAAACATACGGTAAAGAAGTACTGTATATGAAATAAGGAGTAACTTAAGTTACTCCTTTATTTTATAAATCATTAATTATATTATTAAACAATTCTTTGAATTTCTTCAAATTAACAACGCCCCCATAATTTAAAACATATCCATAAAGACCACCACCTTCATTTGTTACAACATCAAATGTAACTTTCTTTTCTTTATCACCTTTTTTAACATTTACAACAAAACCTTCTGTCCATGCACGACCATTACGTCTCATTGCTTCTTTACCTGCTTCAGTTTTGGCATTCTTAAAAGATTCAACCCATTTTATTTCAACATCTTTTAATGATTCAAAATATTTATAAACTGATTTTGTAATCCAAGATTCTGCTAAACTCTTTTCATTTTTGTCTAAGCGTTTCATATCTGAATCATCAACTTTTTCTTCTTCAGCTTTATACTTTTCACTATATGCAACAATCTCAGCTTTTGTTAAAAGTTTCTTATGTTCAATTTCATATCCGAATACTGATACTGCTTCAGGCCATCCAATTTTAATTGCAGCAATCCAACGAGCAACAAGTTTTTTATTATCTTTAATTGATTTAACTAATCTTTCAGGATCTGAATGTTTATTAAAATAACCTTTCATTTTAGCAATATGTTTGTCATCAGTTGAATATTTTGATGTATCTGCATTTTTTACTTCCTCAGCAAAATCTTCAGCAGCTTTCTTTTCAGCTGCAGCTTCACCTGTTATTGCTTCTTGATATTTTTCATCTTTTGATTGGTCATATTTAAAGCAAAGAATTGCATAATATTTTGAATTTGCATTTACCTTTCTAAATCTGCTTATTCCTTTGTTCTTGCTTAGTCTTTCTTTCCAATCATTAACAGAATCTCGTGAAATTCCATAAAGGGCGTGTGTTTGTACAGTATCATATAAAGATTGAATATATGTTCCATACATACCTCTTCCTTCTCCATACAAAGAATTAAGCCATTCTGTTTCTGACATATTTTTAATTCTGCCTTCCATTATAAGTTCAGCAGGATCTAATGTACGTTGTTCACGTATATATCTATTAAAGCTTTTCATAAATTGATATGTATAATTATATAAAAATAAATTTATATCTTATTATATTAAGATGTAAGAAATTATTTATATAATATTTGAATTTTATAAATTAAGTTCTATATTATAATTGTAATTGATAAAACAAATGAATATGACAATTGATGAAGAAATGAAGCTTTGGGAAGATCGTTCAAATGACGAGTTTGGAAAGATCCTGAATGCAATTAAGGAATTGACAAAAGATTATTTTTGTGCAGAGCCTGATGAATATGGAATATTTAGTACTCCAATTTCAAATTGCATCACATGGTATTCATTGGAAGGTAATAGAAAATATATTTACACTCGAATGAAATGTGTTCTTGAGAATTGGGATATTCTTGGTAATGATGAGGGTGTTGATTTATTAATGGTTGAACTTGAAAATTTGATTTAATATGGAAGTAACAATTTATCAGGTCAAAGAGACTCCAAAATGTTATATGGTTGCTGCATATAGAAGTTGGGAGCAAGTAAGAGACAATTTTGATTTTAACAATTACAAGGAAGTATGGAATTGCAATTTTGAAAATGATATTGCAAGTATTCCATCAACAAACAATATTTGGAATCTTGATAAGATTTTTGAAACATTTAATGTTAATCACCCAAGAAATTTTCATGGACATTCACTTTCAGTTTCAGATATTGTAAAGCTTGATAATGAATATTTCTTTTGTGATAGTTTTGGCTGGGAAAATATAACTGATAAAATTAATTAATATGTATTGGAGATTTGGTGCACAAGGTATAGGAACTACGTTTCATCCAATTGGCATTATTAAGGCTGAGGATAAAGTAACGGCTATTCTTAAAATGAATAATTGGGCAAAAGAACAAACTGATGAATATCTTAATTCATTCCTTTTGCCGCATGAAAGATGTCCTGAAGCTAAACGTCCAGATATCGTTCTTGACTGGGAAGTAAATAATTATATTCAAGTAGTTATTGAATAATATGAAGAAAACAATTACAGGAATAGTAACTTGTATTGATTCACAAATGCTAAGTTATTCAATATCATTTGAATGTATTGTAAAACATAGCATTTTTGATTTCAATATTACTTATCATTCATTGATGTTCAAGAGTATTATTGAAGGAACAATTAGAGAAATTGTTTCTAAATGCAAAATGAAATATTTTGTAAAGAATGTACGGGATGAATTTAATATGGAACGTGATAAATGGATTAATATTCCTAAAACTGAGGAAGCACAAAGAAGAATAAGAGATCTTATTACAGATAAACTTATTGGAGAAGCAAGAAAATATAAATTTGACTTGAAGAAATTCAATTGGACACCATGTCAGCAATGTCATTCATTATATGCAGCACTAAGTTAATATGAAACTAACAGGTAAAGCACGAGAACAAGCAAAAGTAATTATAAAACATATTGAATCACTTGGTGGCAAACTTCAAAAGGAATGCCCAGGTGGTTCAATATATTGTTCTCTTAACGCAATTCGACAAGTTAGAATATCTGACCATATTGCATTAAAAGGAGATATAGATCGTATTGATATAATTATACAGCAAGAGAAAAATACATTTAAGTATGTTTGTATATATTATAGAAATATGGTTATATATGACAATATTGGGAAAGTAAAGCAATGGATTGATAATCTTGAGTTTGTAATTAATGTTGTATTAATGAATATGGCTACTTCAAGTATTGTTAATAAACGTAATTATGAAAAACAAGTCGATACACTAAAGAAAGAAATTACTCTTAAAGAAAATAAAGCAATTGAATATAAAAAGGAAATTGAAGAATTAAAAAAGATAAAAAAGAATTATGATAATGTTGTTCATGAAGCAAATGTTTCAAAACAGGTAAATAAGAAGCTTCGTCAAAAAGTTGATAATTTAACACAATATCATAATATGTGGCAAACAGTATCTTCTGAAAATAGAAAATTACAAAAACAATTAAAAGAACTATATATTTATAAATCTCATTTTAATGATGGAACAGTTTGATAAGAATAGATTATATCATGGATTTTACCTTAATGAATGGGATGGACCAAGTTTATTTATTGGTGCATGTAATTTTTGCGAGTTATCTGATGAATGTGATAGACTTGCGGATGATTTGAATAATATTGAATATTGTATGTGTCTTTCTAAAGGATGTATTAAAGATACTCAATATAAAGTTAAACATCCTAAGGCATATTTCAAAAAGGTAGATTGATTTAAATTAATAAAACAAAAACTTCTTAATTATTGATAGTTTTTATTTAACATTTTTTATTAAAAAACTATTTATTATTGTTTGGTAACGAATATTTACCAATTAAATATATTTACTAATTTTAAATTTTATTAAGATGAAGAAATTTATTTTGACAATGATCATCGCTCTTATGATGGTCTTTAGCGCGAATGCTCAGATCGCTACTGAGAATGCAAAGTTGTTTGATAACACTTATGTAGGTGTTGAAGTTGGAGCAACTACTCCTCTCAATTTCAATTCAGTATTTCCAGTTAATCCTGTAGCAGGTATTAAGTTTGGTAAGGAATTGACTCCAGTATTTGGACTTGAGGCTGAAGGACTTGCAGTATTTGGTGATAACGTTTATCGTTATGGTGTAAACAATTCAATGTTAGTACCTATTGATGGAGCAATGAATGTACACAAGAACGGTTCTGTTAATACATTTGTTAAAGCTACAAATGTTGGTTTGAACGGTGTAATTAATGTATCAAATCTTTTATTTGGCTATCAAGGTGCACCAAGAGTATTTGAAATAAAGACAAATACGGGTATTGGTTGGTTACATTATTTTGGAGATTTTACAACTAATATCGTAGGTGGTTATGTACCTGCAGGTAAGAAAAATGTTTTGACTGCAAAGACAGCTATTGATTTAGCATTTAATCTTGGTCGTACAAAGGCTCATACTTTGACAGTTTCTCCTGGAATTTATTGGGGTCTTAATGAAGTCGGTAATATTAAGTTCAATAAGAACTATGCACAGTTTGGTATAATGGTTGGTTATACTTATCATTTCAAGACTTCAAATGGTACACGTTATTTCAAGACTTATGATGTAGGTGCTATGACAGACGAAATTGGTCGTTTGAATGAGGAACTTGCAAAGAAGCCAAAGGAAGTAGAGGTTATCAAGTATGTTGACAATAACAATGCTCCTAATACAAATGCTGTTGCTGCAACTGGTTTTGGTGTAAATGAAACAGTATTCTTCGCATTTAATAGTGCAGAACTTGACGACCGTGCAAAGGAAACTCTTGACAAGATTGGTCAAAATGGTATTTATGTAATTGATGCTTATGCTTCAAGCGAAGGTTCAACCGAATATAACAAGGAGCTTTCACAACGCCGTGCTGATGCTGTAAAGGCATATCTTGAAGGCCGTGGTGCACGTGTTGAATCTGCTGTAGGTCATGGCGTTCAATTCGGCACTACAACTGGTCGTATTGCTGTTGTATCTAATAAGTAAGCAATAACAAAATTTTATTGAAGCCGGCATACTAGAAATAGTCACTGCGACAGTCGGGCATATATTTTTACTTCGGTAGAGATATATGTCCGATTTTTTATGTTTAAAATATATGATTTTTTATTATGGGTTATTACAGTAAAGGTTATCGTAAAGCATTAAGAGATGCTGAAGGAGATGAATCAGAAGTACATTACAATTATGGTTGGTATGGATCACCAACTGGAACGGAATATGATGACGACGGCCGTCCGATTCCATTTACTTAAATTTATAAATATATTTTACTTGAATTATGTGGGATAAAGGTATTGAAGAAAGACTTAGAGTACAAAGGGAAGATCCTCCTAAGTATGATGAAAAGTGTCGATTAGTTCACATTCCAGATTGGGCATATGAAGATATGTTTTAATATGACTTTAGATGAAGCTATTGAACATTGCAAAGAAAAGGTGAATGATAGTCCTTGTGGACAAAATCATCTACAATTAATGAATTGGTTAATCGAATTAAAACACTTAAAAGGGGAGATTTAATTGTCTCTCCTTTGTGTTATTTATAATATTGATTTTATTTTTATTTATATAATATATGGTTTGTATTTTGAATGGCAAAGAAAACACTTATGTCCGATATTGCTTCTGACGTTAGAGAAATAAAAGAGTCAAAATCAAAATTCGGAACAAAACTCCCAGGTAATGGTAATAAAGCACAAGAATTAACATTAAAAGAATTATCATATGAACAAATGATAATGGGTTCAATAGCTTCATTAGTTTGGGGTGTTAAAAATATAAATAAAGATACACAAGTAAAAACATTATTAGGAAGAAATAATATATTTGATATTGTTAAAAACATACAAACAGAAATTCCTACAAGTTTCGATAATTTTTATAAAAAGTTAGATGAATTAATTACAAAGTTATCTAATAATATTGCAAATAATTTAACGCAATTTTCAAACTTATTAATTATTCCTAAGTTCGATGAATTAATAAAAGCAGTTGAAAAATCATATAAAGAAAAAGGTTCATTAAAAGATAGTACAACAAAAATTTTAATTGACTTAAAAGCTGCAGATACTATCGAACAAATACTTAAAGATTTTGATGCATTAGATGGTATCGTTATATTTGATAACGATAATGTTAATCGTGTCCAAGATTTACTTGATAGATTAGATAAATTAAGTAAAGAAAACATTTATCTTGTTATTGATACAAACTTATATGATACTATAAAGGAACTTAAAGAATTAAAAATTGATATATATGATCCTACTTGTTTAGATTCTATTAAATCAACTATTGATGAATTAAAAAGTGAAAAAATAGAATTATTCGATTCTGTAAATATTGATAATCTTAATGAATTAGTAAATGAAATAAATCAAAAAGATAAAATAAATATTTTTGATATTGAATCATTAGAACGTGTTGAAAAATTAATACATTCAATAGAATCATTAAAAGAAAATAAATTAGCAACAAATGCATTAACAAGTATTAAAAGTTTATTAGAAAGTATTAAAGATATTAAAATTGAAGATATTAATGATGATACATTAAAACTTAATAATATTATTTCATTTATTAATACTGGTAAAACATCTATAAATAATTTGTTAAATGCTATTGATAGTTTAGGATCAAAATTAAATAATAAAGAACATATTGAAATACTTTCACAGGCATTTGGTATTATTGAAACATTAACAAAATTAGCTGAAGGTTCAAATATTACTGTTAATAAAAAGTTTTTTAAAGATTTATCAGATATTGTAAATCCTGATAAAAAAGAATATATTAATGGTATAATTGAAAATATTAATGATTTAGCTGATTTAAGTAAAGATGCTGAACATAAAGTAGAGATTGTTGATAACTTAATAACAACTGTTTCAAATTTAGGTAATCTTGGATTTATTAAATTAATTAAATCTAAGATAGCATTAATGTCTATTAATAGATTTTTAGTTAAAGATATTGGAAATTTAATAAAAGAAATCAAAACATTCGATAATATTGAACAAGATACTGATAAATCATTTGAAGCATTAGATCATTTATTTGACTCAATTATTAAGTTGGGTGATATTACAATTTCAGATAAAAGAAAAATGGCAAAGAATATTATATTCATTGATAAATTTTTATCTGATGATATTCGTAATATAATACAAAAATCTATTCCAAAATTAGAAGAAGGACAAGAATTAGGATTTACAGTACTTGAAAAAACAAAAGGTATAATTGATGCATTAATTGGAATTGCTGACATAGATAAAAATAAATTAGATATAGCATCAGAAAAAATTGAAAATCTTGAAGATTTTATTAAAGATGATGTTAAAGAATTATTAAATATAATATCTAAAAGTTTAGGTAAAGAAGATTATTTACAAAAATTAATTAATAAGATTGATTTAACGCAAGATATCTTTAAGTCATTAGGAGATATGAATGACTCAATACCAAGTGTTATGTCTTTAATAAAATCAAATGCAAAAGTTATGTTATTAGCTATTGAATTTGCATTTATTGAAGAATCATTCAATACATTAGCTAAACTTTCAAAGATATTAAAAACTAAAGATAAACAATTCTTATCAAAGAGATTTGATGGTACATTAGATTCAATTATTGAAATTAATGGAGTATTGGCTTCTATTAATACAAAGCAAGGTATTAAAGATATCCTTGCATTAGATAGTGAACTTGCTTATATGTATTGGTGTATGGATTATCTTAAAGAAATTGCAGAATCATATACTAAAGTTTTGAAGTTCAATGAATTTAAGAAGACAATACAAAATATTAAAGCAGTTGTTGATAGTATTGAAATAACAAAAGAAGATTATAAGAAGCTTGGTTCATTGACTGCATTATTAAATGTAATGTATACATTAGGTCAATATGCAAGTGATAAGACAACTTTTGATATGGAAAAATTTGATGAAGCAACAAATGCTATCATCAATGGTGCTGTGCCTTTCCTTAAAGAGTTTATTAAAGATAGTGATTTAGATAAAATATTAAAAGACTTAATTGTTGTAAATGATAAGACATTAGAAAAATTTGACCAAATTATTAAGCTTATAGAAAAGTTTGATAAATTAAGTAAGATAGCTGTTTTATCAAAGATAAGCAATATTGGGTTAAAAGGAATAGTTCAAGAAGCAGAATATATTAAAGTAATTATTGGTAAGTTTGGTGATATTGATAATAAAGAAATTAAGAAAGCAGAAAAATCATTGAACTTATTCAAGAAACTTGTTATTATGAGTGCTGCAATTTTATTGGCAGGCGCTTTAATAATGAAGTTTATAAAAATACAAGATTTACTTGCATTTACTGGAACTTTAGCTATATTCTTATTTGCAGTAACTGGAGTATTTCGATTAGTTGCAAAAGCACTTAAACCTGCAATGGAAGGCGCAAGAGGAGCAGTATTATTAATAGCTGCTTCAGCACTTGTTATGCTTGCAGGTAGTCTTGTAATGAATTATGTTGATTTTGGTAATTTATTATTATTCACAACATCATTATCAATATTCTTATTTGCAATTACAGGTATATTCAGATTATTCAGTAAAGGTTTTGAACAAGCATTAGATGGTGCAAAAGATGCAATGTTAATTGTTGCAGCATCAGCATTAATAATGTTAGTTGGCTCAAGATTAGTTAAGCCTGAAGATTTCTTAGCATCATTATTATTTGCTTTTGAACTTGGTGTATTCTTAGCAGCAATTGGTTTAGCATTCAAACTTTGGGAAGCATTCGATTCTAAAGCAATAATGGCATCTGCTGAAGATGTATGTTTGATTATTGGAGTATCTGCTCTTGCTTTAATACTTGGTGGATTAGTAACAAAATATGTAGGTATTGCAGACTTATTGTTATTTACACTTGAACTTACATTATTGATAGCTGGTACAATTGGAATATTCATGGCTGCATCAAAGTTTACACCAGGTGCTTTAGAAAGTGCAAGAGATATTGCAATATTAATTGGTGTTTCAGGATTAGTATTGATATTAGCAGGACTTCTTG
>Ga0326513_10001149_pt1 | contig 21514 bp, 19 predicted proteins | sample 2_2465_0518_D_FD_203654 | JGI IMG/M metagenome (GOLD analysis project Ga0326513, IMG submission 203654) | Bovine rumen microbial communities from UC Davis, California, United States - 2_2465_0518 | ecosystem: Host-associated > Mammals > Digestive system > Stomach > Rumen | place: USA... | reverse complement strand
CGGAATCTCTGCATTCCAGAGGGCATCTCTGGTCTTGAAATACAGCATTAATTTCTGAGCCGTTTTCTGACCGATACCCTGAACTTGTAATAAATCAGATGCAAAACTCTGTTTTTTATGCTTCTGATGCAGATAAGCGACTGCATAGCGATGCACTTCATCCTGAATTCTGGTAATCAGCTGGAATGCCTCTCCGGAGACCTGAATTTCCCGATCTCCCGCAGCAATCGCACGGGTTCTGTGCTTCGAATCTTTCACCATGCCGAATAAAGCGATTTCCGGACATAATTCAGCGATCACCGGAGCGACGGCATTCACATGCCCTTTACCGCCATCGAGCAGAATCAGATCAGGAATTCTGGAAAAATACAAATCAGAATCATCATGCAGATGCGATAATCTTCTTGTGATGACCTCCTGCATACAGGCATAGTCATTCTGCGTCTGATTCTCTTTGATACTGAATCGCTTGTATGCTTTTTTGAGAGGCCTTCCATTCTCGAATACGATCATACCAGCGACCATGGTATCTGATGCAAAATTAGAAATATCATAAGATTCTATATATCTGGGAATTTTCGACATGCCTAATAATTTACCGAGCGACTCGACTGCAAGCAATTCTTTACCGGTGCGGTTCTCCTGAATCGCTAGAGATTCAGCGGCATTCTGCCGAGCCATTTTTAATAATTCCAGACCGCTCCCCTTTTTGGGAATATATAATTTTATTTTATGACCCGCTTTTTCAGAAAGCATTTTCTGAAGCAAATCCATATCAGAAACTTCCTGAGAAAGCAGAATCCTGTCCGGAATATCAGATCTTTCATGATAAAATCTGAAAACAAACGCATCGAAACTGTTTTCCTCGGCCTGTTCATGCAGTTCATAGCTGATTTTATCCTGCAATCTGTTATTTCTGTAAATCAATACAGAAATACAGATTTTTTCCTGATGATCAGCAAGGGCGATAACATCCGCATTCTGAAACTCATGATCTAAAATTTTCTGTGATGCCGATGCTTTTTCGATCGCTTTGATTCTGTCACGGAGCTGAGCGGCTTTCTCGAATTCCAGATTTTCAGCGGCTTTCTGCATTTCGCTCCGCATTCTTTCGACAGAAGCCTGACTTCCGGTTTTGAGATACTGCACGGCCTGACGGATTTTCTCCTGATACTCTTCCTGAGAGATTTCACCTCGGCAGACTCCCATGCATTTTTTGATATAATAATTCAGACAAGGCCTTGCTTTCCGGAAACTCTGAGGGAATTTCCTGTTACAGTCCGGCAGTCCGAAGACAGTATTGACTTCTTCGACAGCCGATTTTGCTGTGAAACTGCTGGTATACACGCCGATATAATTTCCATCCGGAGTCTTTTGTTTTTCGACAGTAATTCTGGGATATGGCTCATCAGAAATTTTAATATAGCAATAGCCTTTATCATCTTTCAATAAAATATTATAATGCGGCTGATGCTGTTTGATCAGACTGCATTCGAGCAGTAAGGCTTCATATTCAGAATCCGTGACGATAAAATCATAATCCCATACATGCGAGACCATTTTTTCCACTTTCGGCAGATGATCGGCATCTTTCCGGAAATAACTGCTGACTCTTCTGTGCAGATTCTTTGCCTTGCCGATATAAATAATCTGATTCTGAGCATCTTTCATGAGATACACACCTGATGCAGAAGTCAGTTTTGCCGTTTTCTCTCTGAGATAAGGCAATCTGTCATTCATAGAAAAACCCCCTTTTTTGAACTCCCATTTAAGAAAAGTATTTCTGCGACAAATCAGAATTTAACGCTTTAGTTCATAAAACGGGGATAGGGGGAGGGGCTATATATCCCTGCTAAATAAAAAAAGAGAAAAGCTAATTTATATAAAGGGTATAGGTTCAGCCATCCCCCTCCCCGCTGTCTGAAAAATGTTGACTCGATTTATCTCAGCAACATAATTTCTGAAAGTGACTTTCTGAAAACTGCCCCTTTGCATGGCATCGGGGCAGATTGATTATTCATCGAAGAAAGAACTTTTATATTTATATTCTTTTGCCTTATCGCCGTGACAGTCGATCATAATTCTCTCCTGCGATAACAAAAATCTCATAATCGAGAAAAATACCACATAGGCGACTGCATTCGCAAACAATGAGACATACACATGCAGACCGAATACAATTCCGAACATGCCGGATAAAATAATCACTTCTGAAATAATAATTGCAATTTCCAGAGAAGTATTTTTTGGTTCGAGTGACAGATACGTAAAGCAGATCACTGCTGAAAAAATTGAATGCGACAAATTCAGGGCCATCGAAGCAGAATTATAAAAACTAAGCCTGTCTGCATTGAAATCCAGAATCATAATTATGACTTCTGCAATAATATAAATCAGCATAGCAATTTTCATCACATATCTGTGCCGGACGATTTTATGAAAATTCCACAGCGAGAACAGCATGAACAGGAAGCCGCCTGTTTCGACTGTATAGGCCGCGACTTCCAGAGCTACAATCTCCAGATTATGCCTTCTGATCGACCAGTAATACACCCACGCGAACAATGCGAATAATAAAAATAAAATATTCGCATACTGTCCGAAAACAAAGCATCGTTTCAGTTTCGGATGCATACTGCATCACCCCTGTTTTGCCTGCAAAGCACGTTTTCCAATATCATGGCGATAATGCATTTTTTCAAAGCTGATCAATTCAGCACTTTGATATGCCTGTTTCAGAGCATTTTCGAGCGTATCAGCAGTCGCAGTCACACCGAGGACTCTTCCGCCGGCGGTCAGGAATTTCTGATCAGCAAATTTTGTTCCTGCATGATAAACAAATGCATCTTGTACCTGACCTTTTTCATCGAGACCGGAAATTTCTTTGCCGTTCTCATACTTGACCGGATAGCCTCCGCTTGCCAAGACCACACAGGCGGCTGATTCGTTTTTCCAGTTCACAGGAAGCTGATCAAGAGTTCCGTCATAGACAGCCTGCATAATATCAATCAGATCAGTATCTAACAGAGGCAGAACAACTTGTGTTTCCGGATCGCCGAAACGGCAGTTATATTCAATCACTTTCGGGCCATCCGGAGTCAGCATCAGACCGAAATACAAGCATCCTGTGAAAGGTCTGCCCTCTTTCTGCATGGCTTCGATTGTAGGCTTGAAGATTTTCTCCATGCATTCAGAAGCGATTTCTTCTGTATAATACGGATTCGGAGCGACTGTGCCCATACCGCCGGTATTCAGACCCTGATCGTTATCTAAAGCTCTCTTGTGATCCATAGAAGAAACCATTGGAATCACCGTCTTTCCGTCCGTAAAGGACAGAACAGAAACTTCCGGCCCTGTAAGAAACTCTTCAATCACGATATGCGAACTGCTTTCGCCGAATTTTTTATCATCAATCATAGATCTGACAGCTTCGACAGCTTCTTCTTCATTCTGAGCCAAAATGACACCTTTTCCGAGGGCAAGACCATCAGCTTTAATCACAGTCGGATAAGAATTCTGTTTTTTAATATACGCAATTGCTTCCTGACTGTTATCAAAAACTTCATAAGCACCTGTAGGAATCTGATATTTTTTCATGAGATTCTTAGAGAAAATCTTACTGCCCTCGATGACTGCGGCATTTGCTTTCGGACCGAAAGTCTTGAAGCCGGCTTTCTGCATCTGATCGACCATACCCATCACGAGCGGATCATCCGGAGCAACAAACACCCAATCCGGCTGAATTTCCTTTGCGAGTGCTATCATACCGTCAATATCAGTAGCCTTGACATCAAAGCATTTTGCATATCTGGAAATACCGCCGTTTCCTGGAGCGCAGAACAATTCCGGTTTTTTCTCGCTCTGGGCAAGTTTCATAATAATGGCATGTTCACGGCCGCCTCCGCCGACAACTAAAATCTTCATAATCAAGACTCCTTATGTTTAAAATATATCTCATGCTGATTTTTTTAATAGCCATATTTTTCCTCATGATATTCCCGATTCAATCTCAATGCTCCGAGCCACAGACAAGTCTGAGCGATTGTATTGACAATTTCAGCCATCCAATGCATAACAGAAGCGGACTCATCAAATTTTGTTGCAAGAAAGACCTGAATCATATCGAATGCATACGCACCGATGAAAAATACAGCCATTAATTTATTTTTCTTCCGGAAACCAATCGAAGCCAAACTTCCATAAAAAACAGTTGTTCCCAAGAATGTCAGAATAATAAACGGCATTTTGCTCGCCATCACCGGAACAGCAGTATAATTTCTGTAATCTGCCGGTATTTTTTCATCACGATCATGCTTTTTCTTATCTTCCATAGCGAAGCCTGCCGTACCGAATGCCAATAATACAAATCCTGCTGACTGTATCGGAAAAAATGAATCTGATAAAATCGCATAATCGCAGATTTTCAGTACATATAAAAACTTCCATACAGCTTTCATCATACCCGCAAGGAATACCATGATACTCCCTGCCGAAAACAGACTGTACTGTCTCCGTGACATTCTGGGATAGAACGTTCTCATCAGCTCGATACAGCCGAGAAAGAACAATACCACGGGGACAGTATCCAGCAGTGCCATCGGCACATTCCAATTTTCCATAAATATAATTAATTAATGATGGAATAATCTGATGCCGGTGAATGCCATTGCAATATTGTATTTATTGCAGACTTCGATTACATTATCATCACGGATAGACCCCCCTGGTTCTGCGATATAGGCAACACCGCTCTTCTTGGCACGTTCGATATTATCGCCGAACGGGAAGAATGCATCCGAACCGAGACAAACATCAGTATTTTTCGCAAGCCAAGCCTTTTTCTCTTCGACTGTGAAAACAGCAGGCTTTGTCTTGAAGATTTTCTGCCATTCGCCGTCTCTGAGCACATCTTCATATTCATCGCCGATATAGACATCAATTGCATTATCTCTGTCAGCACGGCGGATGTTATCTACAAATTCCAGTCCCAGCACCTGCGGAGACTGACGAAGCCACCAGTTATCAGCTTTCTGTCCGGCGAGTCTGGTACAATGAATTCTGGACTGCTGACCTGCTCCGATGCCGATTGCCTGACCATCTTTCACATAGCAGACAGAATTGGACTGGGTATATTTCAGGGTAATCAGAGAAATCATGAGATCATCGAGCTTATCAGCCGGAATATTTTTATTTTCAGTCACGATATTGGATAATAATTCTTTATTAATATCCAGTTCATTTCTGCCCTGCTCGAATGTGATGCCGTAAACCTGCTTATGCTCGATCGGAGCGGGATGATAATTCTCATCTATCTGGAGAATGCAGTAAGTGCCTTTTCTCTTGGATTTGAGAATTTCCAGAGCTTCTTCATCATAGGCCGGAGCGATCACGCCGTCAGAGACTTCACGCTGAATCATTTTTGCTGTGCAGACATCGACTTTATCAGATAATGCGATAAAATCGCCGTAAGAAGACATTCTGTCAGCACCTCTTGCACGGGCATAGGCACTTGCCAAGGGAGTCAGTTCGCCGAGATCATCGACCCAGTAGATTTTCTTGAGTGTATCACTGAGCGGTCTGCCGATTGCCGCACCTGCCGGAGAGACATGCTTGAAAGAAGTCGCCGCACAAACACCGGTAGCCTTTTTGAGTTCAGAAACTAACTGCCATCCGTTGAGAGCATCCAGTAAATTAATATAGCCTGCTTTGCCGTTCAGGACTGTAATCGGGAGTTCAGAACCGTCTTCCATAAATACTTTAGAGGGCTTCTGATTCGGATTGCATCCGTATTTTAAGAGCATTTCATTTGCCATTGAGATTTCCTCCTTGATTGATTTTTAATTGCAGGGTTTCTCCCTGTTCAGTTTTAAATATCACGAGATTATCTGAAAATTCAGCATTTATTACAATATGATTCCTGATAAAATCAAAATATTCCTGCCATATTTCTGACTCATACGGAATCAGATTCACCGGATTCGGTTCGTAATGCGAAGACTGAAAGGCAATACAGGGATTCTCCCAGATTTGATGATAAAATTCCGAATCCGGCTTCTGATAATGATCAAGATAATCAAGATACTGTTCGTATGAAATTTCACGCAGTTCAATCCAGTCGGTACTTCCGGTATGATTGATATAAATATACTGATTCTGATCTGTAATGCCGATACCGTCACCCATACCGCAGAATGTCTGGATATAATACACATTCTGCCTCTGCGGAAATTTTATCATGCTTTTGTATATTTATTCACAATCTTTGTTTCAGCCTCGCCTGTTTCGATATTGATATAACGCACAAACAGAGAGACTTTATTATCTTCATTCAGAGCGTTCCAGAGCTTGTCAGTAAAATCAGCAATATTATCATGAATTGCGATCTTCTTGGGTTCGCCCTCGAAGCTCGGCAGAGGATTGCCATCGCTCATATAGGTATGAATAAAATGACCGATTCCGTTTTCAGGACTGTTATAAGAATAAGTGAATCTCTCGATACTGTCAGGATTGCCGTCAGCAGATTTGATAATCGACAGGGCATAATTATATTTCCCCTCGCCGATATGCATGATACCGGAAATTCTGGGAGTATAATTCGGAGCATCGTCTTCATATTCACGGGTTCTGAGAGCCTGTTCAAACGTCTGCTGTTTATCCATGAGTTCATAGATCGTATCAGTCTGATCGCCGTTTGTGACGATCGTCTTATTACCTAGAACTCTGACTGGAGCGTAAATAATCAGATGCGGATCAGAGAGCTTTGACGGATCAGCGGCTTCTGTTTTAATACCGTCTTCAGTCGCTGTAAAGACTCTGTTTCTGGAGTTCACGCTTCTGCCCATGATGAAATAAGCAGTCACAGCTGATTTACCATCAGCAGTTCTGCCGATGATGATACCTCTGCCAGGGTAAGCATTATTTGCTAATTCTTCATAAATATTCAGAGTTTTCATAAATTACTCTCCTTTATAATCAATATAGGCATGATTGCCGATCACTGTCAGTCTGTCCTCGCAGAACAGGCTGACCGCCTGAGGAAGAATTTTCCATTCCGCCTGTTCCATGACACGTCTCTGTAATACCGAAGGGGTATCGCCGTTCTGAACTTCGACAGCCTTTTGCAGGATAATCGCACCGCCGTCACAGATTTCATTCACGAAATGCACAGTTGCTCCTGTCAGCTTGACTCCCTTTTCGAGTGCCTTTTCATGCACATGCAGACCGTAGAAACCATCACCGCAGAAAGACGGAATCAAAGACGGATGAACATTGATAATCTTATTTTCATATGCCTGAATCAGAGTTTTATCTAAAATAATCATAAATCCAGCGAGGACGATCAGATCAGCTTTTTCAGCATCCAGTAATTTCAGCAAATCCTGTGTATAGGCCTGATTATCCGGATATTCTTTCCGGTTCAGAACCTGAGTTCTGATATTATATTTTTTTGCCCGTTCGAGTGCATAGGCTTCCGGATTGGAAGAAATCACACAGGTAATTTTTCCGTTTTTGATTTCTCCCTGTTCCTGAGCATTGATCAGAGCCTGTAAATTTGTTCCTCCGCCGGAAACCAGTACAATAATATTTTTCAAGAAAATTTCTCCTTTACAGATTCCGGCTTATTCTAAAATAACGCCCTCTTGGGATTCAACAAGTTCGCCCAGAATATAGGCATCCGCACCGACCTGTGTCAGAATTCTGACTGCATGATCAGCATCTTCCTGAGCGACACTGAGAATCATACCCACGCCCATATTGAACGTATTAAACATATCACGTTCCGGAATATGGCCTGTTCTTGCGATTAATTCAAAAATCGGCAGAATCTGTACATCAGATTTCTTAATATATGCCGAAATGCCCTCCGGCAGAGAACGGGGAATATTCTCATAGAATCCACCGCCTGTGATATGCGATACAGATTTGACTGTCACGCTCTCCATGAGTTTCAGAACGGGCTTGACATAAATCCTAGTCGGAGTCAGAAGCGTTTCGCCGAGTGTCTGACCTAATTCATCAAAATGCATTGATAAATTGCTTGTATTGACATCGAATACTTTTCTGACCAGAGAGAAGCCATTAGAATGCACGCCGGAAGATTTCAGAGCGATCAGTACATCTCCGGCTTTCTGGGATTCGATATTGACGATCTTTTTCTTATCTACCACACCTACGGAGAAGCCTGCAAGATCATACTCATCAACAGGATAGAACCCCGGCATTTCTGCCGTTTCACCGCCGATTAAAGCACAGCCTGCCTGTACACATCCGTCTGCCACGCCGGAAACGATCTGAGCGATTTTCTCCGGATAATTCTTCCCTACTGCGATATAATCCAAGAAGAACTGAGGCTTTGCCCCACAGCAGATAATATCATTCACACACATTGCAACACAGTCGATTCCGACAGTATCATGCTTATCCAATAAAAACGCAATTTTCAGCTTTGTGCCGACTCCGTCCGTACCGGAGACAAAAACAGGCTTTTCAATTCCGGTCAGATCGGGTTCAAACAAGCCTCCGAAACCGCCGATTCCGGACAGCACACCTGTAATATTTGTTCTTGCAATATGTTCTTTCATGAGACGTACTGCCTCATAACCGGCAGTGACATCCACACCGGCTTTTTTATAACTTTCAGAAAAACTATTACTCATTATTTTTCTCCTATTTTATTTTCAAATTTATTCTTCGGCATTTCCGAGGGCACAGCAACCGGATAATCACCCGTAAAGCATCCTGTACAGAATCCGCATTTTGCCTCCTGAGCGATCTGCTTCACATGTTCTGTACTCAGATAACCAAGCGAATCCGCACCGATCTGCTGACAGATTTCCGGTATACTCATCCGACAGGCAATCAGATGTTCTTTGCTGTCAATATCCACTCCGAAATAACACGGACTGATAAACGGCGGACAGGAAACCCGAAAATGAATTTCCTTTGCACCTGCATCACGCAGAAGATTCACAATTCTCGCCGAAGTCGTACCTCTGACGATACTGTCATCAATCAGAACAACCCGTTTTCCGGCGACCGTCTCACGGACAGCATTTAATTTCAGATTCACAGAGCTTGTTCTCTGCTGCTGACTCGGCTGAATAAAAGTCCGGCCGATATAGCGATTCTTGATAAAGCCGACTCCGTAGGGAATGCCGGAAGCATGAGAGAATCCGAGTGCGGCATCAAGACCGCTGTCAGGCACACCAATGACGACATCAGCCTCAACAGGATGTTCATTCCAGAGAAATTCTCCAGCTCTGAGCCTTGCCCTGTGTACACTGCAACCCTCCAGAACAGAATCCGGCCTTGCAAAATACACATACTCGAATACACACATAGAAGATTTTCTTCCGCAGTGTGTCCGGATAGAACGTATGCCTTCGGGTTCGACAACGATAATTTCTCCTGCGAGCAGATCACGTTCAAATTTTGCTCCGACTGCATCAAGAGCACAGGATTCCGAAGCGAATACAATACCGCCGTCCGGAAAACTGCCCATCACCAGCGGCCGGAAGCCGTTCGGATCACGAGCGGCAATCAGTTTCTGAGCGGACATGATTACCAGCGAATATGCACCTTTAAGATCATACATAGCATGTTCAACAGCACGTTCAATCGAATCTTTTTTCAGTCTGTGTTCAGTCAGGCAATATGAAATCACTTCCGTATCGTTCGTAGACTGGAAAATAGCCCCTTTGAGTTCATAGCGTTCTCTGAGCATATGCGCATTGACCAGATTTCCATTATGAGCAATTGCAAGAGGCCCTTTCACATGCCGGACAACCAGCGGCTGAGCATTGACTCTGTTATTACTTCCTGTTGTAGAATATCTCACATGACCGATTGAGATATTTCCCTGTCCTAACGCATCAATCACAGACTGCGTAAACACTTCCTGAACTAATCCGGTATCTTTATGATGTGAAAAAACTCCCTGATCATTCACGACAATGCCGCAACTTTCCTGACCTCTGTGCTGAAGGGCGAATAATCCCGCATAAGTCACCGGTGCGATTTCAGAAACCTGATTTAGATAGACTCCGAATACGCCGCATTCTTCATGGATTCCCGTATGCTTCAAAGCAGATCATTCCTTTCCGTCCCAGCAGTAAGTACAAAGATGACATTCCGGCCTGTTAATTGCCCTGATCGTTCCGGACAGAGATTGAAATTCAAGTGAAGTCAGTTTTAATCTCCGGCAGATTTCATCACGGAGTTTTCTACCGCGTTCAGTTTCAGAATCGCTGTATTCGGCAAGATATTTAATTCCCTCAGCACCCTCGAAAGCATCAATCACCTGACGGGCGATCAGTTCCATTTCTGATGTACTCCGAGAGAAATTCAGATATTTACAGCCGTACATGATCGGCGGACAGGCTGAACGCATATGCACTTCCTTTGCGCCGTTCTCGTAGAGAAATTCGACTGTTTCACGCATCTGCGTTCCTCTGACGATACTGTCATCGACAAATAATAATTTCTTGCCTTCTATCAATTCATGCACCGGAATCAGCTTCATCTTAGCGACTTGATTTCTTAATTTCTGACTGGTCGGCATGAAACTCCTCGGCCATGTGGGGGTATACTTGATAAACGGTCTTGCGAACGGAATTCCGCTCTTGTTGGCATAGCCGATCGCATGAGGCGTTCCGGAATCCGGTACGCCGCAGACATAATCCACATCCGGAAGCCGGCCGGCTTTCATATCATTTTCGGCCATGATTTCGCCGTTTCTGGTTCTCATGACTTCGACATTGACACCTTCGTAGACGGCATTCGGATAGCCATAATATGTCCACATGAAAGAACAGATCTTGAGATCTTCATCATTTCCAGCCGAGAGCGTTTCACAGCTTCTTGATGTAATCCTGACGATTTCACCGGCTTTTAATTCTTTATGCATATAATATCCCAGTTTCTGGAATGCGAACGATTCGAGCGACAGGCAATAGCCGTCTTCCCGTTTGCCGATGATAATCGGCAGTCGGCCGGACTTGTCACGGGCGGCGATGATACTGTCTTCTGTCAGCACAATCAGTGACATAGTACCGATAATTTTCTCCTGAGCGTATCTGATGCCATCAGTAAAATTATTTTTCTGAGAAATCAATGCACCGATCAGATCACCGGAATTGATATTGCCACTGCTCATGGATTCAAAACTTGCACAGCCGCTTTCAAGCAATTCATCAACTAATTCTTTTGTATTCTGAATAATGCCGATACTGCACACTGCAAACAGGCCTAATTTGGAACGCATTAAAATCGGCTGAGGATCAGTATCGCTGATACAGCCGATACAGAGATTCCCATGCATGGTATTCACATCATTCTCGAATTTTGTCCGGAACGGGGAATTCTCGATACTGTGAATACTTCTCTGGAAACCGTGCGTTTTAGAATAGGCGGTCATTCCGCCTCGGCGGGTGCCGAGGTGGGAATGATAATCTGTTCCGAAAAAAACATCTGTAATGCAGTCATTTTCCGATGCTGCTCCGAAAAAACCGCCCATATTATTCTCCCATCAGTCGTTTCATGATTTCCTGATAAGCCTCTTCAACACCGCCCATATCACGGCGGAATCTGTCTTTATCCAGTTTTTCATGAGTAGTGCTGTCCCAGAAGCGGCAGGTATCCGGAGAGATTTCATCAGCAAGCAGAATTTCGCCATGGAAGCGGCCAAATTCGATTTTGAAATCAATCAGATCAATATTTAATTTCTTGAAGAATTCCAGCATAAATGCGTTGACTTTGAATGCATATTCAGCGACTTTTGCAAGTTCTTCCTTAGTAGCCAGACCCAGAGCAAGAGCATAATAATCATTAATAAACGGATCGCCTAAATCATCATTCTTGTAAGAAAATTCCAGAATCGGAGTCAGCAGCTGTTTTCCTTCTTCTACGCCCATTCTCTTGGAGAAAGAACCGGCTGCTACGTTTCTGATAATGACTTCCAGAGGCAGAATTTCTACTTTCTTGACAATCGTTTCACGATCGGAAATTTCTTCTACCAGATGTGTGGGGATTCCGGCCTGTTCCTGAAGCATTTTGAACATGTAATTTGTCATCTTGTTATTGATAACGCCTTTGCCGGAGATTGTGCCTTTTTTTTCGCCGTTGAATGCTGTTGCATCGTCTTTGTAATCCACAATTACCAGATCAGGATCATTTGTTGCATATACTTTCTTAGCCTTGCCTTCATAGAGCTGTTCGCCTTTGATAATATTTTCCATTTCAAAAACCTCCAAAAAAATAAATTATAATTCTTCTGCCATTTTCTGCACAGCGGCATCTTTTTTCTTCACGCCCTCGGCCATATCGGATTTCATTTTCTGCAAATCCTCAGCGAGTGCAGGATCAGAGAGAGCCAGAATCTGAACTGCCAGAATTGCCGCATTTGCCGCACCGTCAATGCCGACTGTTGCCACCGGAATGCCAGGGGGCATCTGAACGGTAGACAGCAGCGCATCCAGACCGTCAAGCGCACTGGATTTGATCGGAATGCCGATGACCGGCAGAACCGTATGAGCTGCCAGTACACCAGCCAGATGTGCAGCCTTACCGGCAGCGGCGATGATCACACCGAAGCCGTTTCCGGCGGCATGTTTTGCGAAATCGGCAGCTTCTTCGGGAGTCCGGTGAGCGGACATGACATGCACTTCATACGGAATCTCAAAATCCTTGAGTTTTTTAACCGCATTCTGTACAATCGGGAAATCGCTGTCGCTTCCCATGATGACTGCTACTTTTTTTGACATAAAATTCCTCATTTCTCCGTGCATAAGATTAAAAATACAATTGCAGCACTGCACGGTTTTTTCACTGCAATACAGATTTATTCCACAGCGGCAATATCAGCAGCTGTCAGAATCAGTTGATTTTCCGTATTTCTCCGGAAGAACAGATGTAATTTGATTTGCTTTTCCTCTGTTCCGGAGTCGATATGATAACTTGTCAGGAAAGTAAAATCATATGCACCGCTTTCACGGCGATAGAATGAAAAATCCTCTGTCCGGTCGAATACGGCATTTTCGGGAAATATATCTTTTACCAGTATATTAAAATACTCATCAGAAGAAACTTCGCCCAGATTCCGGAAATTATTTTCTCTGAGCATCTGTATATATTTTTCCGCATAATGATTAATTCCGGAAAGATCATGAGCAGTTAATTCAGATAAATAGAATTGATTACTGATTTTCCAGTTCAAATCCAGATTTTCGGCGATATTGCAGGAAAACTCTGCACTCCGGAGCAGAAACGGATTTTCTGTCGTATCATAGACAAAAATTTCTTTTTCATTCTGCAAAGTCATAAGCTGATCATGATATTCTACAGAAAGAAAGCTCTGCTGAAATACAGGCTGATAATTCTGATCAAGAAGAATCTTCCTGTTATCCTGAGCGACTGTGCCGACATGAAAGCCATTGCCGAGCGTTTCTACAGAACTGAAAACAAACGGCAGAATAATATTTTCTTCATAATCCACACCGCCGATCAGTATTTTCTGATCTATCCGACCGGAGACGATCACAAGCGAATCTGTGACATCCAGAATATCAATCCAGTCCGGTTCGATCAGGACGCTGAGATCTGCTCCCAGCAGACCGCATCCGCCGTCCGCACTGTGAAATACCTGTAACTCTCCAAAACTCCGGACAACAGATTCCACACGGCTGTCACGGGCATGATTTTCTGTATTTTTAGTGACATCGAAATAAAATCTTGTCAGGAACACACAGAGAATAATCACGATAATAAACAGCATGGAAATCAAAAATCTTGTCTGACTGTTCACAGATCAGTTCTCCTGAATTTTATCCTGATTTCTGGAGCGGTAAATTTCTTCATTTTCACGCATGAGATAAATCGGCCTGTGTTTGGATTCCATATAGGCTTTTGCAAGATACTGTGCGGAAATGCCTGTACAGAGCATTTGCAGACCGCCAAGCAGGAACAGGGCACACATCAGACCTGTCTGAGCTTTCATCACATCTCCCTGTACAGCCTGTACAATCCAGATGATCAACAATACAAAGCCGATCAGACAGGCAATTATCCCCAGAATACAGGCGATCATGAGCGGAGCTGTCGAGAATGCCATAATACCCTCCAGCGAATACCGGAACAGTCCCCAGAATGACCATGAAGTCGAACCGGCTACACGCTCTACATTCTCATATTCGATATATCTTGTTTTGAATCCCACCCAGCTGAAAATGCCTTTTGAGAATCTGTTATACTCATGCATTTCTAAAATTGCATCGACCATCTGACGGGACATGAATCTGAAATCCTGAGCACCATCTACAATTTCGGTCTGAGAAATTTTATTCATGATTTTATAAAACAATCTTGCAAAGGCCGAACGGATTTTAGATTCTCCCTTCCGGCTGACTCTTCTTGTAGTCGCACAGTCATACTCGCCGTCTTTGACAAAATTATACATCTTAGGCAGAAATGCGGGCGGATGCTGTAAATCTGCATCCATTACTACGACATAATCGCCCTTTGCGTTTTCAAGTCCGGCGAACATACCGGCTTCCTTGCCGAAATTTCTTGAAAACGAAATATATCTGACACGCATATCTTTCAGAGCCATTTCTCTGAGCAGAGTCAGCGTCTTATCCCGTGAGCCGTCATCAATAAACACCAGTTCAAACGTCAGTTCAGAATGTTCGTCTTTCATCTGATTCATGATTTTCTGGATTTCTTCATAGAATAACGGGAGTGATTCTTCTTCGTTATAACATGGAACAACAATAGAAACTAATTTCATTCGTCTGCCTCCTGACATTGACACTGTCCGGAACAGATTTCCGGAACATGATACCATGTTTATTTTATCACAAATCTGAATATTTGTCAAGAAAGTTTGAGATAATCCGGACTTTATTTTCTGAATTTCTGAAAAAAAATACCGTCTGCCCGAAAACAGACGATATTCTGTGATTTTATTCACCTAACAGATGGGCAACAGCAGAATCAATCTCAGTACATTCATGCAGTTCGATCACACCCAGATCACAGCACTTTGCAAGTGACGGATCAAACGGCAACTGTGCTAACAGCGGAATATGATATTTTTCAGCGATTTCAGCCGTATGACTCTCGCCGTAGATCATAATTTTCTTTCCGCAGTCCGGACAGACAGCATAGCTCATATTCTCAACAAGACCGAGTACCGGAATATTCATCATTTCGGCCATTCTGACAGCTTTCTGAACGATCATGGATACTAAATCCTGAGGAGAAGTCACAATAACAATTCCATCGACAGGAATGCTCTGGAATACAGTCAGAGGCACATCACCTGTTCCGGGGGGCATATCGACAAACATATAATCCACATCATCCCAGATCACATCCGTCCAGAACTGCTTGACAACACCGGCGATTACAGGGCCTCTCCAGACGACAGGATCAGTATCATGTTCCAGCATCAGATTGACGGACATAATATCAATGCCCATCTTAGACCGAGCAGGAATCATACCGAGTTCATTTCCGAGTACTTTATCATGCACGCCGAAGGCTTTCGGAATCGAAGGGCCTGTAATATCGGCATCGAGAACAGCGGCATGTTTTCCGGCTCTCTGCATACCGACCGCAAGCATCGAAGAGACCAGAGATTTTCCGACACCGCCCTTACCGCTGACAACAGCAATGACTTTCTTGATTTTGCTCAATTCATTTGGTTTTTCGTGCAGATCCTGAGGAACAGTGCGTTCGCCGCATGAACTTCCGCAGGTACTGCAATCGTGAGTACAATTCTGAGTTTCTGTGCTCATAATTCAAAACAACTCCTTTTAATTTAAATAATAATATATCATCACATCAGAGGGGCAAATAATCTCAGAATTCCGCTGACAAGTCTTTTTCCGAGAGGTCTTTTCTGACAGTCCTCCAATGTAATTTCCATACAATTTGCGAGAGAATTTATAAAATCATTCTTAATATCCAGAACTGTCCGGCTCTGATAAAATACTGCCGCACATTCAAAATGCAGATACAGACTTCTGTAATCCATATTGATCGTACCGGAAACGGCAATTCTGTCATCAGAACTGAAATTCTTCGCATGAACAAAGCCTTTTGTATACTCATAAATCCGGACATGTTCAGTCAATAGCTCCTGATAATAGCTCCATGCGATGGAATATACATACCATTTATCAGGAATGTGCGGCATCATCAAACGGACATCCACGCCCTTTTTTGCGGCTAATCCCAGAGCCGTGATCAATTCATGATCCAGAATCAGATAAGGTGTCATGATATAAACATAATCCTGAGCATTATTGATAATATCAAGATAGACATTTCTGCCGACATATTCGCCGTCAGTAGGCGAATCGCTGTAAGGCTGGACAAATCCGTCATGATTCGCCGGAAATGTCTCAGACATGCGATATTCTTCGAGTTCGCCCTTATCCGTTTCTTCCAGATGCCACAATTGCAGAAACATGACCGTGAAACTCCAAGCGGCTTCTCCGCGGCACATGACTCCGCCGTCTTTCCAGTGACCGAACCGGACTTTTTTATTAATATACTCATCAGCGATATTGATTCCGCCTGTGAATGCCGTATGTCCGTCAATTACTAAAATTTTCCTGTGATCTCTGTTATTCTGCGAAGATGTCAGAAACGGCTTGAATCCGTTGAATACTCTGCATTGAATATGATATTCACTCAATTTCTGAAAATACTGCATCGGCATGATGAACTGCGTTCCGAAGCCGTCATACATGATTCTGACATCAATACCCTGAGCGGCTTTTTCTTTTAGAAGTTCTAATAATTCTTCCCACATACTGCCCTGATCAATAATAAAAAATTCAAGAAAAATATATCTTTTGGCTTTCTGAATTTCTCTCTTCATGGCTTCAAACATCTGTTCGCCGAGAGGAAAATATTCTGATTCATAATTTCTGTAAACCGGATAGCCTCCGTAATTCGCAAGATATTCGGCAAGATGTGCATTGACAGTACTTTTTTCGCCGATCTGCTGAATGATCTGCTTTTTCTGAGGGAGATATTTCTTTGTCTCGACTACTCGCCTCGCATAATTTTTCTTGAATACTCTATGTCCGACATCAGTCTTGATCAGCACATATGCCAGACCTGTATATAACGGAAAAAACAGCATCAGTAACAGCCAAGGCATTTTATAAGACGGATTCTCAGAAGTATTGCTGATATACACAGCAAGTACGGCATTCAGAAGCAATAATCCGATATAGACCCAGACATAATTCTGACTTAAAAACATGACTGTCAGAACTAAAAAAGCCGCCTGAATCAGGATCATCAAAATAAAAAGCGTATTTCGATTAAATAAAATTCTGATCAGCTTACGAAACATCTGCATTCACCTGTTTCTGTTCCAGATAAGATCTGAGATATTTTCCTGTATAAGATTCCGGAACTTGTATAATCTCCTCCGGAGTACCCTGTGCGACAATTTTTCCTCCGCCGTCACCGCCGTCAGGGCCGAGATCAATAATTTCATCAGCCGTCTTGATCACATGCATATTATGCTCGATCACGATTACAGTATTACCAGCATCAACAAGTTTCTGCAAAACTTCGATCAGTTTATGCACATCAGCCGTGTGCAGACCGGTAGTAGGCTCATCCAGAATATAGACCGTCTTTCCGGTCGCTTTTTTAGAAAGCTCTGTTGATAACTTGACTCTCTGAGTCTCTCCGCCGGAAAGCGTTGTTGCCGGCTGACCAATCTTGATATAACCGAGTCCGACTTCCTGCAATGTCTGGAGTTTTCTTGCGATTCTGGGAATATGCTCGAAAAATAAAACACCTTCATCGACCGTCATTTCAAGTATATCATAGATCGACTTGCCTTTGTAATGCACTTCGAGGGTTTCCCTGTTATAGCGTCTGCCTTTGCAGACTTCGCAGGGAACGTAAATATCCGGAAGAAAATGCATTTCTATTTTTAATATTCCATCGCCCTCACAGGCTTCACAGCGACCGCCCTTGACATTGAATGAAAATCTTGCCGGCCCGTAGCCATGCGCTTTTGCATCATTCGTCTGAGCGAATAAATTTCTGATGTCTGTGAATACTCCCGTATAAGTCGCCGGATTGGAACGAGGTGTTCTGCCGATCGGAGACTGATCAATACAAATGACTTTATCCAGATGTTCAATACCCTCGATTTTTTTACATTTTCCGCCTTTGATTTTCGCTCTGTTGAGTTTAGCGGCTAAATGCTTATATAAAATCTCATTAATCAATGACGATTTTCCTGAACCTGATACGCCTGTTATACAAATAAACTCTCCTAACGGAAATTTTACGGTCAGATTCTGTAAATTATGCTCCTGTGCTCCGATGATTTTCAGAAATTTTCCGTTTCCTGATCTTCTTGTTTCCGGAATCGGAATGCTTTTCTTTCCGCTCAGATACTGCCCTGTAACAGAATCTTCGCATTCAAGAAGTTTATCCGGAGTGCCTGAAAATATCACATTTCCGCCGTGAATGCCTGCTCCCTTGCCAATATCAATCACATAATCAGCTTCTAAGATCGTATCGTCATCATGCTCGACAACGATCAGCGTATTGCCAATATCTCTTAAATGCTTCATAGTCTGAATCAGCATGGCATTATCACGCTGATGCAGTCCGATACTAGGCTCATCGAGAATATATAATACTCCCATCAGAGAAGAGCCGATCTGAGTCGCTAAGCGAATTCTCTGACTTTCTCCACCGGAAAGCGTTCCGGATGCTCTCGATAATGTCAGATATTCCAGTCCGACACTCGATAAAAATCCTAATCTGTCAGCAATTTCTTTGATAATTCTTTCTGCAATAAAATTCTCATGTTCTGTGAGCTTCAGATTTTTCAGAAATTCCAGAGACTGTCTGACTGACATCTGTGTGAATTCATAGATATTCAGCCCTCTGACCGTGACAGCTAAGATTTCAGGCTTTAATCTCGCACCCTTACAGGCCTTGCATGTAACCTCGCCCATATAATCTTCAAGATCAGCCTTTGCATAGACGCTGTTCGTTTCCTGATAGCGTCTTTCCAGATTCGTGATAACCCCCTCGAACGGAGCATGATATTCTCCTCCGCCGAGAGATTCACTTCTTTTTAAAACTAATTTCTCGCCGTTCGTACCATATAAAAACGCATGAGCGGCCTCCTCCGGAAGATCAGCAAAAGGGGTATCAAGAGAAATCTGATATTTCTCCGCCAATGCCTGATAATACATCATAGCAATAGAACCCTCTTCGAGATGATTCCAACCGGAAGCATGAATCGCTCCGCCTAAGATACTCAATTCCGGATTCGGAACGATCAGATCAGGATCAATTCTCTGAAACATTCCCAGACCAGAACACTTTTCACATGCTCCGTAGGGATTATTAAAAGAAAACATTCTCGGAGTCAGTTCTTCCATGCTGATATTATGTTCCGGACAGGCATAATTCTGTGAAAAGCTCATCATTTCGCCGTCTACGACATCAACATGAATAATTCCTCCGGTCAGGGAAGAAGTCGTTTCGAGACTGTCCGTCAGTCTCGACATGATAGAATCTTTGATAATCAACCTGTCAACAACGATCTCAATCGTATGCTTAATATTTTTATCTAATTTGATTTCTTCGGATAAATCATAAATAATATTATCAATCCGGACTCTGACATAACCGCTTTTTCTCGCTCTTTCGAGTTCTTTTGTATACTGCCCTTTCTTGCCTCTGACGATCGGAGCAAGCAACTGAATCTTAGTCCCCTCTGGAAGTGAAAGAATCTGATCAACAATTTCATCAATCGACTGCTGAGAAATCTCCCGACCGCATACCGGACAATGCGGAATTCCAATCCGAGCATATAATAATCTCAGATAATCATAAATTTCCGTTACTGTTCCGACTGTCGATCTCGGATTTTTGGAAGTCGTTTTCTGATCAATCGAAATCGCTGGAGACAAGCCCTCGATACTATCGACATCAGGCTTTTCCATCTGACCTAAGAACTGACGGGCATAGGATGACAGACTTTCGACATATCTTCTCTGACCATCTGCATAGATCGTATCGAATGCAAGCGAGGACTTCCCTGAACCGGATAAGCCTGTCATGACAACAAGCTGATCTCTCGGGATATTCACATCAATATTTTTCAGATTATGCACTCTTGCACCCTTGATGATAATTTCATTTTTCATAAATCCATAACCCCTTTATGATTTATTTTAATGATCGCATTCTAATAAGACAAGTTTACAATCTTTACAGGCATATGCATCCGGAAGATTGGTATATGCAATATTAATCTTTTCAGGTTTCGGCATGATTGAAAAGCCGATCCCCTTTTTTTCGGCATCTTTGGCATTCGGGAAAGTCACTTTTGTGAAATAACTTTTTTCAGCCCAGAACGGATAGGAAGATTTTGTTCCATAATACCCTTCACAGAACATATTGATTTTCCCTAATGTCATTTCTTTACCGCATTTCGGACAGATCATTAATCAGCATCTCCTTTGATCGGATTGATTTTCGCTGTCCAGCTGAGAACTCTGAGTCTTGCGACTGCCGTCCGGCTGACTGCATTTTTATTATATTCAAAATTTCTGGTTTCATCATAGCGATTCATAATAATATCATCAATCGCCGATTGCTTTTCCTGATCTTCAAGAAATTCGATCTGAGCCGTTCCCATCACGGATTTATATCGCATTGTGACATCTTTTTTTTCATAGATGCAGTCCATCTCTAAGGGAATATCCAACTCGAACGAACATTTCTGATTTTTCTGCATGAGCTGATATTTTCTTCCGGCCATTGCACCATGAATATAGAAGCAGATCTGCTGATTCTCATCGACTGTATAGGCGAAATTCAATGGCACAATATACGGGAAATCCCCGTCAGCAAGACCGATTCTGATAATATCGCATTCATCTATGATTTTTATCATAGTATTAAAATCAGTAACTTCACGATCTTTTCTTCTCATCAGGATTCTCCTTTCAGCTTCATGATCTCATCACGGAGAAAAGCGGCGTGTTCAAATTCGAGCATCTTAGCGGCTTCTTTCATCTGAGCGGTCAGATTCTGAATTAATTCCTGTTTTTCTTTCTTGGATAATTTTTTATAATGCAGACTGTCAGTTATTTTCTCTTTACTGGAAATTTCAATCACATCATGAATCGCTTTTCTGATCGTCTTCGGAACAATACCGAATTTCTGATTATATGCAATCTGCAATTCCCGTCTGCGGTTTGTTTCTCTGATCGCACGCTCCATAGAGCCTGTGACGTTATCTGCATACATGATGACTTTACCATCCGCATTGCGAGCGGCTCGGCCGATGGTCTGAATCAGAGAAGTTTCGCTTCTTAAAAATCCTTCTTTATCGGCATCGAGAATCGCCACAAGAGAGACTTCCGGAATATCCAGACCCTCACGGAGCAGATTAATTCCGACTAGGACATCAAATTCACCGGCTCGCAGATCACGGATAATTTCCATT
>Ga0326513_10001148_pt1 | contig 21523 bp, 7 predicted proteins | sample 2_2465_0518_D_FD_203654 | JGI IMG/M metagenome (GOLD analysis project Ga0326513, IMG submission 203654) | Bovine rumen microbial communities from UC Davis, California, United States - 2_2465_0518 | ecosystem: Host-associated > Mammals > Digestive system > Stomach > Rumen | place: USA: California... | reverse complement strand
AGAGTTTATTCAGGCAGAAACATCGAAACATGGTTCTGAAGAAAAACAGTTTGTAAAGTATGTATACAGTCCAGACCAAGTTGCTAAGAACTTAGAGTACTTAGACGCAGAACCTTCTTTAGGAAATGTAGCAGTAATTAAAAATGCAAACGGAACTATGTCTGTTGTTACTACAGCTGTAAAGGTAGGAAGTAACGGAACAGAAGAAGGAAACGAGCCTATAGATGTATCTCATGTATACTTTGGTATTCCAGCTGGAAAGGATACAAAATTATATGATTGTACCAAAACAATGCCTACTTCTACTGAAGGAGTTGCAGGCAGATTAATTGCAGATGCTATTAAGAATAGATACTTAAGAGTTATTTACAGTAGTGAAAATGATAGAAACATTTTAATCATCAATAAATCTGCTGTAACAAATAAAGCTGCTAGAACTTGTAACATAGAAATAGGTACAAACAAAATGAGAACATCGCTTGCTGGAATAGCTTCTAAGCACTTGCTAGCAGTTCCATTATTTACTGGTAGCACTATACATAATATGCAAATAACCACATCATAAGAGGATTAATATATGGCAAGTTTTAACTACACAGCGAAAATGATTAAGCCGGAGGGCAAGATCGTATATGAATATAATCCTCTTTATAACTATAGACCGGCGATTGTAAAGTACGATAATCAAGCAGCACGTCCAGGAAAAGGTGAGGTTGGTGATATGATAACAAAAAACTATAAAGACCTCACCTCTTCTGAAAAGACAATGCTAACAAATGCACAAATTGGAGATTATGGTGAACAACTAAACTTTGATTTGGAGCATCCAGTTGAAATCGCCTGCCAAAAATCTTACGATGGTTCTGTTAATCTGATTCTAAACGATAATAAGAATCAACCGAGATTAATAAACACTCGATTTACACCTAAAGAGAATAATACATATACACGAGAAGATAGATTAGGAAACACTGATACCAATCTATATGATGCCACTGAGTTTGAGATTGATTCTTCTTTATTAAAGAAGTATATCAATATTCCAAAAGTGCATTTTAAAGGATTACACTATGGTGGAAGTCTGCCAGTTGGAAATTATGTGTTCTACTTTAAGCTATCAGATGCAGACGGAAATGAGACCGATATAGTTGCTGAATCTGGTGTAGTGTCTGTCTATATGGGTTCTATTAACAACCCAGCCTCAATGCGTGGTGGACAGATGCGAGAGAATAGTGGAAAGATGGTACAGTTTAGCTTGACTAATATTGATTCTGGTTATGATTACGTAACAGTTTATTATTCAAGAGCAACTAGTGCTGATAACTATTCTAGAACTGTAGAAGCTACTAGAGTTCTTAATAGATTTAGAGTAAGACAATCTATTTGTAATGTTCATATTACTGGAAACGAGGAAGCTGAGTTAATTCCGGTTACTGAACTGAGTCAGGATTTCTTCTTAGCGTCTGCTTCTAAAACACAAGCCATTTGCCAGAATATGTTGTTCTTGGGAAATGTGCAAAAATATACACCTCCATATGAGAGATTAGCTAAGTTAAGTTTAGGATTTTGTCCTTATTACGAAAGTACTCCAGAGCAGGAAGCTCTTGGTACTACACTTGATTATACTTATTCTTCTGGAGGTTACTACAATGCTTATAATATCTATAATAGAGTAGGTTATTGGAACGAAGAAATTTACAGATTTGGTATCGTTTATATTTTAAGTAATGGTTCTTTATCTCCAGTATACAATATACGAGGATGCGATAATGTTCCAAGACTTGGAAGTAGTTACGACTATCCAACTTATAGTACCATTACTATAGATTATGATACACAAATTATTAGGGAATCTGATTTACAAAATTCTGCCGGAGTTTGTAGAATTGTAGATAACCAAATAAACCCTAATGAAACGTACTTTAAAGTTCGAAATTTTGTGTTTAAACCACAAGAGAATGTTCTTGAAGACCTTCGTAAGGAACATATTAAAGGTTACTTTTTCGTAAGACAGAAAAGAATACCTACTATATTATGTCAAGCGTTCATGATTGGACGTGATACATTTTCTGGAATACCTGCTTGGAAAGTTAGAAATTCCAAAGGTGATGGTAAAAGTTCTATGTGGATTACAGAATCTTTCCTTGACTCTGAAGGATATGTAGACCATGATTATCAATCAAGACTTGTTGCTGTTGATGAAAACAAAGCACAAACATCTGTAGGTTTATGTCCAGAATTTGAATTAAATCAGGCTTATTATAATAATTTGTTTACTGGAGCATATATGACTCTTCGGCAAGAAACTACTGAGGGAGAGTTAAAAGCAGAAAGTAATCATATGCACTGTACAGGTGCTGATATTAGAGGAATTTCTGGTTCTTATACAAAAGCTAAAGTTATATCAGTTCCTGATTCTGGATTAGTTCGTGATGGAACAACAATGTTTAGAAATATTGCCGGAAATCCAAATGAACTAACTTATGAATATATAAGTACAAGAGCTAATAAGCCTATAAAAAAGAATTTTGCTTCTACTAAATATGTTTGGTCTTTCGTTGGAGGAAGGCTTGCTGTAGAGGAAAGTATTAAAGAGTCAAAGGTTAGAATTGTACGTGGTTGTTACGGACCTTATGTCGGTATATACAAAAACAACACAATTCAACCAAATTCCTTAGTTAACATTTATATCCCAGGTTTTGAAATTAGCCAGATGTATGAATACTTTAAGATTAGAATTAATTGCGAAGATCCATACTATGCAGTTTCAGATAGAAAAGCTCTGGATGAATTTCCTACAAATGGAGAACGTATCTTTAGAGGAGATTGTTTTATTAGTCAGTTTACTCATAGGCTTAATAGAAATTTCCAAGACCCAGATGCTCCAACAAACGATACTATTGTAGAGTCTGATACCTGGAGAGAGAACTATACAGAAGATGAAGAATCTGAATCTGAAGTTAACAGAGGAGATATCAATGCTGTGCGCATTGGTACATATTTTACTTTTAAGTGTTATACTACATACAACTTGGCGATGAGAGACTTTGATAGAAGTTATCCATCTGAACAGGCCTTAACTGGCAATAAGAGAAGCTTCTATCCACTATCACCAATTCGTGTAGATGGACACTCAAAAATTCCTGAATCGACTTTATTTAATCAGGGATTTGCTTCGACAACTGGTGAAAGAGTTAATTTCTTACAACCAGCCGTACCATTTTTGAAAAACACCTATCAAACTAGAGTTATTTATTCTGACTTAGCACAGACAGATGCTTTCAAAAACGGTTTTAGAGTATTTAAAGGAATATCATACGTCGATTACTCTAATCAATACGGAGGAATAACAAAACTCGTTGAGTGGGGAGGTAATTTGATTATAGTATTCGAGCATGCTGTTGGATTAGCGATGGTCAACCAAAATGCTTTAATTCCTACAGATGATGGAACTCAAATTGCTGTTGGTGCTATTAAGCCATTACAATCTACTCCTGTAATGATATCAACAGATTTTGGTTCTCAATGGCCCGAAAGTATTTGCTGTTCTCAACATTATATCTATGGTGTAGATACCGTAGGAAAAAAGATTTGGAGAACAGATGGTAAATCATTTGAGTGTATTTCAGACTTTAAAGTACAAAAGTTTTTGAATGATAACATCACTCTTGGAGAGCGCGAGCTAACTCCAATAATCGGAGTAAGAAATGTGAAGACGCATTTCAACGCTTACAAGAATGACTTAATGTTTACCTATTATGACAACACATATGGATTTGAAGAGGTCGTCTGGAACTTGTGCTATAATGAATACCAGCAAGCCTTCACGACCTTCTATTCTTGGCTACCTTCTTATTCTGCAAACATTGATAATGTCTATTTTAGTTATGACCGAAATACTAGTAAGTGGATTTCCAAGTTAGGTATGAGTACTTTAGGTTCCGGAAATGAAAACGGAATTTGCATGGAAGACCCAATTATTAAAAGCGGAAGTTTCTCACAAAAGTTATATCTAAAGAATAGACCATTACCAGGCGAGGAAGACGAAAATCACAAGTTTACTTATAAATTTTATTTAGCCAGAGATAATTTTGGTTATTATAAATATTTTAGAATATCCGGAAATGATACATTAGTTTTAAATGGTTCTATTGCTGACCTTGAAAAACTTATGTATACCATCGCTGGAGTTGGTAAGGACCCTATTATTCCTTGTATTCAGTTAAATATTTATTGTACAGTTTCTGGAGGAAGTGCTTCATATAATAAAGTTGGAAGTATAGACTCTTGGAATAAATATGTAGAAGCTAATTCTGGATATTATCAGTCTCAAGTATTTTTAACACTTAACGACATTTTTAAAAATACATCAAGAGAGCCAAAGAGCTTCTCTGTTACAATAGGTGGTAAAACTATTACAGGAAAACTTCCTACATTTGAGAATGATTTCTGGAAACACGGGCAAGCTGGAATTATTGATGTTCAGGAGAAAATCAAACCGTGCTTCTGGTATCACAAACAACATCCATTTGAATTTGAGTTTATAGTTGGTAATGACAATGCTGGTTACAAGATGTTTGATAATTTAATCTTAGCATCTAATAACGTAGCACCGGAATCATTCCACTATACAATTATTGGAGATAGTTACGACTTCTCTGAGCAAAAACCGGCTATATATTTTAGACAAGAGGCTACAAAAGCTCTTTATCAATTTAATGGCTCTGATATACTATTTGACCATAGAGTATTTGATGCAGTTACTGGATATATTCCAGAAATGATAACAACTTCATCTTATATTGGGAAAGATAATACAGGAGAACCATTACGACACTGGTCAGCGGTTTCACAAACTTACAAAGATACCTTGTTTACTTGGATATACACAAGACAAGACACATTTAATGAAATTGAGGATTACTACAAAAAGATTGTTGCTCCTAAAGAGTATGGAGCTGCAGACTATCCTAATATAACAGGAACTGAGGTTATTTGGGATCCATCATTAAATCAATTTAGTCTATGTAATCACGTAAAGGCACGAGATATTAAAGAAGTTGGTAGAACTAGAGGTAATATGCAGTACGCAAATGATAAATGGACTGTACAAATTACTCCAATCAATGTTCTTAATAGAAATGGAACTTGGGTAAATGCTGGCACGGAAGAAAATCCTAAGTGGCTTCCAAAACTTGTAGTTTGTAATGTTCCTAAAGAAGTTATAGACTATACTCAGGGAAGTATTGGAGCGAATGATTTCCCACCAGAACTTGGAGTATCAACACCAAATCATGAATCACAGCCTACAAAGCATATTATGAAGGCTAATAACCTAAAGTATACTCCAGACAAACTAGATGGAACTGATTGGTGGAGCATGGCTTATGCTCGAAAAGAAATAAAATTAATGGATAAATATCTAAAAGCTAGAATCCGCTACAAAGGTGACAAACTCGCCATCATTATGGCGGTTGTTACAAACTATAACACATTTGCATAATGACTACACAAGGAACATCAACGCAAGGACAACAAGGTAGTGGAGGCGGACTATCTAGTGCAGTACAACAAGGCTTCATGAACGGTGGCGCTTATGGCGCCATCGCTCAAGGAGTCGGTGGTATTGCAAGTAAGTTTCCCACACCGAGAGCAGATTTAAATACAACAAACCAAACAATGGCAGCAGCCAGAGATGGAATCTCTAGTGCTTTGCTTAGTTCTGGAAACCCTTATGCAATGGCTGCTGGGGCGGCTGTCAAGATTATTGACAAAACTGGCGGGTTCTCAGATGGTTCACAAGGCTTAGGAACTGGAACTGATGTTGGTAATATTGCCATGTCTTTCTTACTTCCTGGAGCTGGTTGGTTTATTAAACCTACAGATAAATATAAGATGTCAGCCGAAATGCAAGCTATGCAAAGCGGTTACGCCTCTGCTATGGCTAATAATGCACAGGCTGCAGGTAATGCTGGAGCTAAACTATTCTTTGGTAAAGAAAAAGCTAATTCAAACATACGGGTTGCTAGGTCTAAAGATACTTTAATTAGCAACATTAAACGTAATGCAGATGCTGATTATGAGACTATGGCTACTACGACGCAAGCTAAGGCTATGGAGAATATGTATGCTAATATGGGAGGATTTAGTCAAGCACTTGCACGAGCTGGTAAGTTCGGTATGAAGATTGAAAGAGCTAAAAAACTAGCAGCATTTAAACCGAAGCCAGTAAAAGAAATATATACAATGAAGGATGGTGGAAATTTTAAATTCGTTGATCCAGAGAATTTATTTATTCCAACAACACCGGAGCAAGATACTAAATTTTTTGATTCTTTAAATCTCGAAGCTATTCCAGAATATAAAGATGGCGGCAAGACAGATAAAAAGAAGCCAAAATACGAAGATTGGGTAAAGGATGTCAATCCAGACTATCTTTCTGAAAATTATGACCTTAAACTCGCCTTTGAATCACTACCATTCGAGGATTTGGAAAGGTGGAAAACAGCCGTAAATTCGGCCAATCCGGGCTATTTTTTGGACTTTAAGGACAAAGATGGAGATTACCCCTTCCACCTAAAATCAGTCGTTTCTACAAATGATGGAAATTTTGTGTTTTTGAAAAAAGGTACGGTTGAAACAAATCCAGAAGTAAAAGCAGAAGTTGACGCTTATTATTCTGGTGAAAATGGACTTAAAGAAACACATGATTTAGTTTGGGATGAAGATGCAGGTCGTTATCGCTATATCAAGAAAAGTGATGATGAAAAAGAAGAACTAATGCGAAAGATTGACCATCCAGAAAATCCTGCTGCCGGAATGGAAGAGGTAGAAGAATACAAAGAGGGTGGACAATTAAATGTAATTCCAGAAGGAAGTCTGCATGCAAGATTACACCACATGGAAAATGGAGACAAACTTACAAAGAAGGGTATTCCAGTTGTTGATAACGAAGGAAATCAGCAGGCAGAAATTGAACGAAACGAAATTATCTTTACTCTCGAAGTTACTAAAAAACTCGAAGAACTTGAGAAAAAGTTTAGAGAAGCAGAAAAACAGAGAGACAAAGACGATATAGCTATTGAGGCCGGTAAATTACTAGCCAAAGAAATTATGGAGAATACAGACGACAGAACAGGATTAATTGATACAGTAGAATGAGTAAATTAAAAGAAATTATACAAACTCCAGAAGGAAGATTTTCTAGTAAAAGAGTTTGTGGTATTTTAGGCTGGGCTGTTATATTATTCTCGTATATTTATTTATTAGTAACAAGACAGGCTGAGCCTGAATTTACAGACCCATTACTCTGGGCAGTAGTTACCTTATTGGGAGTGGATAGTATTACTTATGCTTTCCACAGAGGTGATAAAGTTACAACCGTTTCAAAGGACAAAGACGATGAAAACAACGGAAGTGAAGTTAGGGAATAAGAAGTACACACTAGACATCGCAGAGACCAGTAAGGATAGACGAAAGGGTTTAATGGGTGTACAGCATTTAGATGATGATAAAGGTATGCTTTTTGATTTCGGGGAAGAGGGAAATCACGAAATGTGGATGTATAATACTCCAATTGCCCTTGACCAAATATTTATAAATGCCGAACAAGAAGTTATAAAAGTTGTGACAAGGGAGCCAAATGATGAGGAGTTGGTTGGTGCCGAAGATACATTATATGTAGTTGAGGTTAATGCTAATTCTGGAGTTAAGGTTGGCGATGAATTAGAATTTCTTGATGATACTAGAGAATATACAATGAAAGTTCTTGCTTCAGATGGTTCAACACAAATGGAACTTAAAGGTGGAGAAAGAATATTCTCTAGACTAAATACAAAGGTTTTAATTCGCCAAGCTAAAAAGGCTTACGCCTCTCAAGCCGATGGAGATTATAAGCGTCTTGGTAAGTCTTTGTTCAAGTTTTTACATAAACAGGACACCAATGAACCAGAATATGTGCAATTGCCTGAAGAAAAAGACAAAAAAGGTTAAACGCTTTGAAAAGTATTAAAGATTAGTTATAATTAAATTGTTTAATGATAATGTAAATAAGGCAACAACACAATAACATTTAAATACATAATTTATTATGAAAGTTAACTTTGATAAACTAAACAAGGAAATCAAGAAGTTCCAAGAGGGCGGCGCAATGCCAGCAGAGGCAGCTCCTGCAGAAGCAGCTGCACCAGCTGAGGCAGCTCCAGCCGGACCAGAAGCAGGTGGAGATCCAATGCAGCAAATTCTTCAGGCTGCAATGCAGGCAGTACAAACTAATGATGGACAGTTAGCACTACAAGTTTGTGCCGCACTAGTTCAGTTAGTTCAGGGCGGAGCCGGTGCTCCTGGTGGTGCTCCTGAAGGTGCACCAGAAGGTGAGCCTGTATATCGTAAAGGTGGTCGCCTTGCTTATCGCACAAAGTAATTATTCCTATTTAATTCTTGATAAGGAGGTACTTAAGAAATTAGGTATCTCCTTTTATATTATAAATGTTTGAACTATGGCAAAGAACACAATTAACTTCGCCGGAAGAACTTTAGACCAAAATGAGTTCACAAGAGTAGTCAGACAAAATGCAAACCAATGGATTAAATATCAACAACTAAAACCAAAAGAGGCGGAAGCTTTCCAAAATAGTTTGGACGATATTTTAGATGGGATGTATTCTGGACGCTATAGTGTTACTTCTTCTGGAGCTCTTTCTGGAAAAGCACAAGGTCAATATGCCGAATCTAAGGACTTCAGAGAGGGATTCAACCCTGATGCAAATGCTATGGGTTATTTAAATAACCTAGCTGGTCGTATGAAAGAAGTCTCTGCCACGGATCCAGACACAAAGACCACAAAAGCCTGGGATAGAACAGCTGCTATGGGACAGTATATCTCTGATGCTATTTTTGGGGAAGGAAACAGCTTCTCAAAGGAGCAACTTATGCGATGGGCAGACAATTATGACGCTGCTGATGCATCAGGAGTTCGTGGTACTGCTGGACGTGTTAAGTTTCTTCAAGACCAACTGCAAGAATACAAGAAGGCTATTGAAAGTGGTGCTTATGGAAATATTTCTGACGAAGACAAACAAAAGGAATTAGCAAAGATTGATAGTTTATTAAATAATGGATTTTCTTCGTGGGAAGTAGGCAAACTAGCACCTTGGGCTACACATTTACTTTTTACTGATAAGGAGTACTATGATAATCCTACAGACAGACAAGCGGCAATCGATGCAGCTGAGGCTAAAAGAGTTCAAGATACTTTAGACGCTGGAGGAAATCCATATGAAGAAGGCTCTGATGAGTATAATGATAGAGCAAGAGAATTAAGACAGAATGAACTCAATAAGCAATTTAGTGACTGGATAAATGCAGATTACTCTGGGCAGCCTTCTACAACTACTCTATATTCTGGACATAATACAAGCAGTGAAGAGCTTTCAAGAATATACGATAATTTAGCAAATTACGATTGGAATGCATTCTATAATAGTTTACAGTCGGACTTAAATGGGGGTTTTGCCGCATTAGACAAATCCTATAACCCAAGTTCAAACTGGGCAGCAAATGACCCAGGAGCGGGTTTTGCACAATGGCTTAGTTGGAATAAAAAAGACACTGCTGGTCTGCAAGCATTAAATAATGATGCTATTTTAAGTCCATTTACTTCTGTTGTAAATCCAGAAGAATTGTACAACAAACAATTTATGGGAGGTTACAATTATTTTACTCCTCTAGGTTACAAGCAATGGGCTTATAGTACAGGATTAGAGGCTTTAAGACGTTCCGGAGACTTGGAAGATTATAAAGTAGGAAATAACACATACGCACTTGTGGATACTATGGATAAAGATGGTAATTTACTTCTTTATGTATATAAAGCCAATGGTCCACAAATTACTAAAACAAATATTAGAGCCTTAAAAGACTCAGCTCCAGAAACTTTCTGGAAATTAGTTGGAGACAGATATGCAAAATTAAATAATATAAATTTATCTGATGGCACATCTTCAAATGCATATACACTATCTTTTAGAAAGAAAGGTGGAATACTTGAAGCACAGCAAGGTATAAAATTATCAGCGGGAATTAATAATGCAAATGCTCAAGAAGAATTAGCTCTTGATGCTATGTCTCCAGAAGAAAGACAGCGTTATCTTAACCAAAAGGCTACGGAAGAATACGGAAACCGAGAAATTAATGGTTTGTCTGAACTAAGCTCTGTCGACAAAGCAAGAATTGCTAGTATCGGAATGGATGTAGCATCTTTAATTGCTGCTCAAGTCCCTACGTATGGAACTGCTGCAGGCGCAGCTCTTGGATTAGGGAGTACTGCTACTAGCTTAGTAGCTGATTTTAATGATCCTGGTGTAAGCACAAAACAAGCTTTAACAGGTTTAGGGGCTAACTTGGGTCTAGATTTATTATCTTTAGTTCCGGTTGCTGGAACAGCTTCTGGATTAGGAAAAATTGCAAAAACTGCAAAAACTGTAGCACCAAAACTCTTGGCTGCTTTAAGTTTAGCTAATGTTCCTGGGGCTGTAAGTGCCACAAAGAAACTTATAAATGGAGAAAATCTAACCGTTTCTGAATTAAGAGATTTAAGCTATGGTATATCTGCGATTACCGGTGTAGGAAGAGGTATAACTAGCCAACGTAGATTAAATCCTATTAGAGAGAGACTTCCTGGTAGTGTAGAAGCTCAGGAAATTCATTATAAAAATGCTAAGGGAGAAATAGTTAAAGGTAAGATTAGCTCGGAACAATTAAAATCAATTAATAGTTCTAAGTCTAACGATGAAGCTTTAACAGCTCTTAAAGCTGCTGTCGGTGATGATGGTGCTCAGTTTGCTTATGGAGAAACCTTTACAGAAGGTGGACTGAAAAATGCATTTAAAGGTAAAAAACTTGCTGGAAAGACCATAACAGAATCAGACCCTGAAGCTTTAGCTAGAGCAATGGATGCATTGCATCAAGAAAACTTAGCGACTCGTACAAGAGCTGAACAGTTCGGAACTCCTTGGGAAAGAAGACTTGGGCGTTTGGGATTGGCCACAGACACAGAAATGGCTTTTGGTGGAACTGGTCAATATATGCGTTCTATGAAGGCTGCTAAAGGTGCCCTGAATACTGCAAATAACAGGGCAGCATTTGCAAAAGCAGAAGCAGATGCAAAAGCAGCAGAAGCAGCAACAAAAACACAAAGTGAAGTTTTGGACGGCTTAAATGGACGGAAATATAATTTTGAAACAGAACAACAAAATATATATGAAGGTTTAAAAAGCGCAAATTCTGCTAAGCACGTAGCTAACAAAGGCGGAGATGCTGGTACACTTAGAACCCAGTTACAGACAAATGAAGCAGCAATAGCTGCTGATGAGCGAGCTTTTGGAGCAGCTAATAGAGCTGAATTTGAGGCAAGATGGGCAGAACTACAAAATGCAGCAAGAGCAAATCCAAAAAAGCCAAAACTTGGGGAATACACTAGGGAGGCTACCCAAAAAATAAATACACTCAAGAGTCAAATAGCCGAAGTCAATGATGCCATTAATAAGAGAGTAGCTATAGGAAAAGAAGCTACAGCAAAACAGAAGAGTACTCTTAAAGACCTAAACGAACAGCTAATTGTGGCTAGAAAGGAACAAGCTACGGCAAGAGCTAAACAAGCTGAAGCTAAACGTACTTGGGATCTTGCACAAGAAGCAGAAAGACAGGGAGAAGTTGGAACTAGACTTGCTAGTAATTATAAAAAGCAGGATGAACTTACAGAGGCTTTAAACGCTGTTTTAAATGCCTCAAAGAATAGTACTAAGGCATACAATAAAGTAAAGGGACGTTTAGACCAATTAAAGAAACTTGCCACAGAACCACTGCAAGATGTAAATCGCAAGGATTTACGTAAAACTATGCAGACAACCCTTAATGATACAGAACCAATAAGCGCTGAAAAAGTCAAAAACTTTAGAGCATTTTTATCTGATTTAAAAGCTAGAAATTTAAGTGAGGGAAAAATAGTTGAAATACTACATGACCAAGCATTTATGACTAAAGCAAGAGATGCTTATAAGTTTAAGAAGGGTGGCTACATCATTAAAGGTAATATGGGTATTCCTATTCCTGAACCAGAGAAACCAAAACCGCTTAGTACTTCTACAACAGTTACCCCTCCAGCCACTCCGGCTGCTCCAGTTGCAGGAACTTTAGGAGGTTCTGTTGGTACCGGTGTTGTTGGAACTCTTGGTGGTCCCAGTGCTAATCCTGTAAGCATAGGTGCTGGAATAATTAATCCACAAGAATACCCCGGAGCACCGGGAAGAGTAGGTTTAGGTATAAATCCTACTGATTTAGCACTCACAGCTTTAGAAAGTGCTAAATATGGAGCTACTCAGGGAATGAATGCTGGAATAGGCCAAGCTTATCTTGGTATGCGTGGTTTTCATGAAACTCCACTATTCAAGCACTATAGACAATGGTCAGCTAAACCACTTGAAGATCAAATAGCTAAGAATTTTGCAGATTATCGTAGACTTGGCGCAAGAGCCGCTGCTGGAACTACTGATCAAAATCAGGCGTTTTCCTGGCAATTAGCTGCTATGGACAGAGCTATGAATGCTAATAATCCTTTAGCTATTCAAGCAAATGACCAAATTAAGACTACTACAGACCAACAAAATGCAACTGGTAATGAAAACTTTGCTAATATGCATGGTGTTGGAGAGCGTAATAGACAAGGAGATATTGCACTATTTAATGCTAGAATGAAAGCTTTTGCTGATTATTTACACAAGTTTGGAACTACATTAGGACAAAATATTACAGCAAGACAACACGGAATTGCTATTGCTGGTGCTGCTAATGATAATAGAGCAATGATTGCTGCAGCAGCAACAGATCCTACTGTGGCAGAGGCTAAGAATTCCTATCAGCAGTTAATGCAAAAGAAGGTATTAAGTCCAAACACTTGGACTGAAGACGATGAGAAAGAACTAAAGATTGTTGCTGCTAATTATAAATTCGCATATTCTCAATTTGCAGACTTCTGGAAAGCAACTCATTTGCCAACAACTGGAACTCCTTATGCTGGTTATGGTAATATTTATACATTACCGGGAACATTTAATCCTAACATGTTTAGAAGTGGGGGTAAGATGGAAGCAGCAGAAAGAGAAAAAACTCGCAGGGAATATGAGAAAATCTATCACGATTCTATGAAATTACTTGTGACAGAAAGTAATAAGAAGCTGCGTAATAGTGCATATGCTTACTATCGCAAACTATTTATGCATTCGAAATGAGACCTATATTAAAATTACAAAGCGGCGATTCAATACCGTTTGTAGATTATATGCCATTTCAAGGAATTGGAGCGGGGGCAGCCGGTGCAGCTGCCTCCAGCTCTAAATCCTCTGATTCTGAAGATGATAATTCTGCTTTAAAAAACTTATTAAAACTTGCTGATAAAATCGGAGGATTGCCGGTAGATTCTGCGCATATTGCTAACACTATTAAAGAATTGTTTTCTGATGCTTCTTTGTATAACAACGGAGAAATTGATACAGAATCGCTGGTTACCACTTATTTATCAGGAATGCAACAATTAAACTATGCTAAGTTTAATGAAAATGAGTATAACAAAGCACAAACTATAGTAACTAATAATGGTGGTTTACATGAAATTGCTTTAGACCAAGCGGGCAGAATGTATGTTCAAGACAAAGAGACTGGGCAGCTTGGAAAAGTTAGTGTAGATCAATTTAATCAGTTACAAAAAGAACATAAGGATAAATATGTTCCACTTACAAACTCTGACTTATTATATTACAGAGCCAATGATCCAAGACAAGCCTTTAACAATGAATTTCTTGGAATTGTTTCTAATGGTATCGGAATTAAAACTGTAACTGATATGTTGTTACAGGTTGCTGGAGGACTTGGCAAGGATACTTTAACTAGAGAAGGATACTCTGAAAAAGTAGGAAGTAACATTATTAGTGGAATGGGAGAGCTTCAGAATATGTATGCTCAGGGTATGACTGTTGATGGTTTATACAAACAAGGTTATACACACTCCGATTCAATGAATCAAATTCAATATGCTCTTAAATACTTGTGGTCATCCTTACCAGAGAATGCAAGGGCTTTACTAAAATATAAAAGCGGAGGCGACGATACTAAGGCTCTAGGATTGATGGCTGATTTATTATATTCCAGAAATTCTTCCAGCACATCATACACAATGATGTCAGCAAAAGACCCGAATGCTACTAATGGAAATGGTAGTGGAAATAGTTCTGATAAAATTAATCCATACATTTCTATGCAAAAACAAGAGGGTGGCACATACGGAACATTCGAATTAAATTCTGGAACAAATAATTCAATGTTTGTGGATGGAACTGTTTATGGTAGTATACAAGATAGTTCCTGGAAACCAGTGGGAAATGCAAGCATGACCAAGGTTATGGAAGGTGGACTCTCTGGTATTGTTCAAAACATGAATGGTATTTCTTTTGGGGATAAAGTTCTTGCACCAGAAGATTTAAATAATATTATGTATGATAATGGTGGTGGTATAATGGTAACACTTCCATGTAAAGTTGTAGGTGGAGCAAGAGTAGTTGATCTATCTGTGTTAGATGATTACAACGCAGCTTACAAAGAATATAAAGACTTAGCCAGAACACAAGGTCCGTCCGAAGCTCTATTTGGTCAATTATTGCAAAAGTATGGACTTGCTGAATTACTTGATGATAATGGTTTACCAAATAAGGCAAGATTTAATCAATTCTTAGTAGTTACTGGTTATGGTGTTGACAAAAATCATAAGTTCTTCAAGAGTACCGATGGAGGAACAAATAAATATATAGAAGATGTAGATACGCATGATAAAGCTCTGATGGATTTAATCGCACGTAATCTATCCACAGACCAAAAGCAATCTAACTATCAAATTGATACAGAAAGTTGGTTTGAATCATCTTCTCCAGATACTAGTTGGTTTACATTTGACCACGTATATAAAGGAAGTTTATATATTCCTATATCTAATAATGAAGCTCAAGGTCATAATGCCGGCGGACAAGAAATGCCTTATAGTATTATGCACCAAAACGAGTATGAATATCAACTGTGGAATAAGCGCCAAAATGCACAGACTGGCGCTGCTTCATTACTAAATCTATAAGTATGCAGAACGATTGGATTGTAGCTAAATTAAATAATCCTGAGTTTAATGCTCAAGATATGCAGGATGTTTTGGGGATGAATCTGGATAATACCCAGCTTCTCCCCAAAGACACATATATGAAAAGTGACTATATTAAAGAACATCCAGCATTTAAAAATGAAGATGGAAGTTTTAGTGAGGATAAATTCAACCGATTCTATGAAAGTACATTACCGGAATGGGGTAATTTTACAGAAAATGAAAAGATTGATAATTTTGAGTATAGTATATTTGACCCAAGGGCTAAAGCAGACTCAAGTTATAAAGACCCACATTTTCGGTTTGAGACTGTACTAAATCCAGACCGTATTACAACTGGTATATCTGGATGGAATCAGGTAGGACAAAGAAAGTTTACTCCAAACGAATTAGCACAAACACAAAAAATCTTCGACCCAGAAACAGGAACTTTCTTAGATGAAACACCGAATGACTCTGCACTCACTGTAAAACCATTAAAGTTTTTGAAGTCACTATTCGATGACCCTTTAATGCTAGCTACTTGGGATGAAGATGGTGAGCATTATGACCAAGCCCTTGGTAGAGTTGTAGAACATAAGAAAGGACAGTATAAGTTAAATGACGAAGGAACCTACTACACGGAGAAAGTAGCAGGTCGCTCAACTGTGGGCAAACAGGTCGTTTCTGCACTTGACTTAATCACTGTTGATGATTCTCCAATAAATAAATATGACTTCTTTGATTCTGATGGGCTAGATAAGTCTGTAACTGGAACTATTGCAAAAAGCTTAGCATCAGTTGCTCCTATGTTTATGGGGCCAGTAGGGGAAGTCTATTCCGGGGTATTAATTGCAAGAGAGTTAGCTAAGTCTTTGCCGATGTTATATGGCATGACTACTGCACTATTCGGTAATGAAGAAGATTCTTCAGTATTGAATACAATAGCCGCTTACGGACAAAAGTTTTCTGGAGGAGTAAGTGAATATGGACAATCACACACGTTCAGTTTTGAACAAATTGGCAACATGATGTCAGATGTTGCTGTACAATGGGGACAGCAACGTTTAATTGCCAAGGCTGTAAACAAATTACGTGGTGGTTCTTCCGCTTTAGTTAATGCTGAGAAACTTGCAAAATTAGAATACGATGATCAAGTTGCAAAATTAACTAATCGTATTAAAGAAGGCTTAAGCAATCCTTTAGAATTAAGACAATACGCTGCTGATTTAACAGGTAAAGGTAGTTGGAAAAATAGTTTATTTGGACAAACTGCATTACAAAAATACTTACCTGCAGCAGAAGCTATAATGAAACGAAATGCCAGAATTGGTGCGGACGCAGCACTTGCATATATGGCAATTGTTTCAAACTATGATGTGTATAACTCAATGCTAGAACATGGTACTACTCATAAAGAAGCTGCGATTGTGGCTCTTGGTAGTACTCTCGGAATGTTCGGTGTTGATAAGTATCTAGGACTTGGAGAAATGTTCTTCGATGATCTAGACGACGAAGCTAAAGTAGCTATTAGAAAATACACAAAAGATGAAGCCGGTAAATGGGCGGAGAGTGTAGCAAAGGCTAATAGTGTTAGTGTAAAAACAATCGATGAAACAAAAGGCCTAATGGGAAGAACATTAGCAAACGCAGCAAATAGAAATGCTGAGATTGCTGATGCTACTTTACTTAGAAAGGCTATTAATTTTGGTAAAGCTCTTGGTGAGGAAATTGGAGCCTCTAAGGATAAGTTTGTAAATGGAGTTGCAACACACACTTTAAATGCTGCTGGTAAGGCTATTGGTGAAGGTCTTGAAGAAGTATCAGAAGAGTTTGTAACTGATATTACAAAGCAACTTTATGAGTGGGCTGGACAACTAGGTGTTGATACCTCTGTAAAGGATGTTGGTGCTTGGGATAATGCATTTGAACGTTATGCAATGTCATTCCTTGGTGGTGCAGCTGGTGGTGGATTGTTCTATGGAATAAGTAAGGTACAAGAAAATAAGTCCGAGAGAAAAAATCCGGAAGCTAAAGACGCTGAAAGAGAAATTGTGTATTTACTTCGTCAGGGTAGAAAGTCTGAAATAATGGACGAGCTTGACAGATTACACAAGAAGGGAAAACTCGGAAGTAAAAAACTTGGCATATCATCAGAGGTTGATAGTAGCACTGGGCAAAAACACTTCTTAACAGTTCAACCAGGAGAGCAATCACAAAATGATGTTATTTACGATAGATTAGTTGAGGGAATTAATCAAATCGATTCATATATACATAATTATGGAGCTAATTTATCTGAGGATGATTTGTTTAAACAAATGGTTCTTGGTAACGAAAGATTAATGGCCATTAAAGATAAGCTTGAAGGTGCTTCATATTCTTCTAATTACAGACAAGGATTTCAGGATGCGTTAGAAAAAGTTGTAACAGCAGAACTTGCTTTAAAAAATCTAAACACAGAAATTTCTGATTTAGAAAAGACAAGACAAAAAGCTGAAAATCCTACCGATATCTTAGCCCAAATTACAGAGAAACAAAAAATAGTAGATACTGAAACTAAGGCACTAAATGAAGCAAAGAAAGAACTGTCAGATTTTCTTAATGGCAATAAGTCTATGTACTACGCTAGAAAAACTGCCTGGCTTGCTGACCCGATAGTGTCTAGTCCATTTACATATCATACTTTTGATCAATGGCTATATAAAGAAAAGAATGGATTAACCATTGATAAATTAAGTCCGGCTGAATTACAAAAATTCAAAGATGAATATTTTGTTGATTTACAGGCGAAGAAACAATTAAATGATGATGAAATGTTTGAAATGTTTCTTCACATGGAAAAGGACTTTACACCATTCTTAACACAATTAGAGCAAAATCAAGACCAAGTAATTCAACTAAACGACGCTTTTAAGGAATTACAAAAATTAAATGATGATGTTCTAAAGTTAAGAACTGAAGGTTTATTAACTTACGATGATAGACTTCCGGATGAAACTGATGAAGAGTATGAATCTCGTAATGCTACGTTAGAAGGAGAAACTCCAGAAGATGCAGCAAAGCGTAGCCAAGAACGTGCTGCTAAAATAAATTCTTATAACAATGCAATCATGTCTACACAAGACCACGTGGTTGCTAGTTTACAAAAAATTACAGAATTAATTGAGAATACTGGAGCAATTGATCCGAGAACTCGTAGACAGCTTAAAGGAATTTTAACAAATGTCAACAGACGCGTTGCTTATAGAAATGCGCTAATTCAACAGCTAACCACTCCAGTAGATGAAACAACTACTACATATTCTCCTTTATATCAAGAAAAACTATTTAATCTATATAAAGAGATATTTGGAGTAGCGTTGGATCAGTTAGATGCGGCTTATGCAAAAAGAGCAAAAGCAGCACAAGCTGTAAATGACAGAGCAATTAAAGCTCAAGAGTATTTAGCAGCCGGAGATATTGAATCTCTTGTTAGATTGGGATTACGAGATGTAAATACTCGAAATGCAATCTTTGGCAAGAATATAGACACCACTGAGGTAGATGATGCAAATGAAGAGCAAGTAGCTGGAATCGTAGAGCAATTACAGAATAATCCATCTTTATTGGATGATATACGGTTAAATGTTGAAGACTATGTAGCTAGAGCTCATGATAATCTACAGGAATTTGCTAATGAGGCACTAAATGAAGAAGTCGCTAGTGGAACTATTTCTGGAATTCGAGAAGCCATCAATGAGGCTGACAATTTTATGGAACTAATAACTATAATTAGTTCTTTAAGTAACGATGATGATGTATTTGCGGTAGAGTCTTCCGTAAAAAATAATGTTGTTTCTTTATTAGAAGGAATAAGTGCTTCAATAGAATCAGCAACAAAATCTCTAATAGAAGCACCTAACGAAGCTGAATTAAGTTCTATCATTAAAAGCTCTTTAAATGTTGTTAGTAGTGATATATTAAAAACTATTACTGGATTAACTTATAAAACTAATTCGGAAGAAAATCCAGTTAGTTTATTTAGTAACTCTAAAAAGTTTAAGGATGCAATCAACTCCGCTGTTGCTAAGTTTGGAGAAGATTTAGAACCAGATTTAGTGAAAGCAGTTCAAAGTGACCCATACATTAAGTTCTTTGACACCGTCGATGCTAAATTAACCACAGTAAATCCAATATCTGATATAGCGAAAATTGTAGCAGATAAATATGGAATTGCTGAAGGAGACATTGATGAAGTACTTGATGTTATACAGGCACGTCTTGATGGATTAGACAACCTGGACGACTTTACACTACTTCCACATCAAGAACAAACTTTAGATTATCTAAATTTTGTATTCGATGTTGTAAAAGCTTTCTTACATCAATCTGCTACAGTACCAACATGGCTAAGTCCATTTGGTCATGCTAGATTCTGGAATGATTTTGCTGCAAAGAATGCAGCAGTAGTGGGTCAAGGTTTTCATTTGCCTGAACTACAAGGTGGTTTAGCAGAACAATTTAAGACTGAGTTATCTCTATACCAGCAAGAAATGAAAGACTGGAAAGAGAGACACGCAGCAAATGCTGTTAATAAGGAAAGACAATTTAATACTGCCGGGCAAAAACTTGAAGATGCTAAAGTTACTTTCTATAAACACAATATAGGTGCATTTAGAGGTTTATCTCTAAACGATTTACATGTTGATATCTTAGACGATATAAAGGATACTGATGATTCCAGAACTATTGAAACTAAGATAGCAAATAATATATACGATTTATTAAGTCAAGGAATTACTTTAAAAGAGTTATTGACTAAAGCTAAAACTAGTACTGGAAAAACTCTACTAGAGTCTATTCTTCCAGAAGCAGGAGGATTAGCGGATTTAATTTCCCAAGAGACAAACCTACTTGATGATAAACTAGACTATACAAACATGTCTGGGTATCAAAAAGTACAGTTATTATTAAGTGCTTTATTGTATAATACCTCTAAGTTTGAACAAGGTAATAAAGCAAATCTTGGAAAAAATCCTGAACTTGCTCCAATATCAATTCAAAAACAAATCATTCAGGCTGGTAAAGGCTTCATTAATGGTTCTTACGCTATTTCTCAAATATATGAAGTAATAAATGAGGCTTTGAAGGACAATCCAGATTTCTCATCTCTTCCATTATTTGATAGAGTGATGATTATCGAAGGTGTCGGAGGAGCTGGTAAGACAAAGGCAGTTGTAAGACAAATTGTTGAAGATTTGGCAGATTCTGATATCTGGATATCTGCTCCAGTAGAAGCACAACTGAACAGCCTAAATGAAAATATTGGAAAGTCTGCAACTAGTTTTGATCAAAAGCAGTTAATGGCTCAAATAGTAGAGTCACAAAAGGCTTATAGTGATTCAATAGCTAGCATAAAAGCCGGACGAGGGGATGCAAATTTTGAAAAGGTAACACGTGGTAGTGGAACTATCTATAAAGATACTGGAGCATTAAAATTAAAAGCTCCTGCAAAAGCCCCGAAGGTTTTAGTAATTGATGAGGCAACCCACTTCTCTAATTATGATATACAATTAATTAACAGGTGGGCAAGAGAGAATAATGTTCAAGTCATTTTACTCGGAGACCAACATCAGATGGGTTCAGAACTTGGAAATAGTATAGCTCCAGGTTATGGATTTACTTTATTCAGAACTCCAAAACTAACGGTTTCTCTACGTGAGTCTAATATTCATGTACAGAATAATAATGCAGCAATAGATCAAGCAATTACAGCTGCAGAAAAGTATGAGGATGAATTAGGAATGACTGGTGCTGCCGACGAAGAAAAGTTAACTGATTATGTAAAGAAACAATTAAAAGGTTTAACTTTATCTTACCATTATGGTACTGATGTATTCAACGGAACAGTTGTTTCTGAACAAATTCCTGACGAAATATTCGACATTATAAAAGCTAAGTATAATGCGACAGAAGAGTCAAAGCGATACTCAGTAGTTGCTTTTGTTGGAGATGCTTCTAAATCACAAGTTGCTAAAAAGCTAAAAGAAGCTGGTATCGTATTACAAGAGGGGGGAAAAAATCCAAATTCTTTTACATCTGTAAGAGAAATTCAGTCTCAAGAGTTTGACTTTGTTATTTCTGATATTCCTCTAAAGATAACCGAAGCTGAGGAGTCTAATTATTATGGTGAAGATGCCCTTAATTTAATTAGAAAATTATATACACTAAACACCAGAGCTAAACAAGGTATTATTATTATTAAAAATGACTTTGATGAAACTATTGGTGCTACAATAAAACAGTCTTCGGTAACTGCTCCAGCAAAAACAATTGCGGATGCAGTTAAGAACTTTAGAGAAGCTG
>Ga0326513_10001147_pt1 | contig 21524 bp, 13 predicted proteins | sample 2_2465_0518_D_FD_203654 | JGI IMG/M metagenome (GOLD analysis project Ga0326513, IMG submission 203654) | Bovine rumen microbial communities from UC Davis, California, United States - 2_2465_0518 | ecosystem: Host-associated > Mammals > Digestive system > Stomach > Rumen | place: USA... | reverse complement strand
AAAAATAGCTTAACTGACAGAACTCGTTCTCTTAATGCTAGAGTCGGAGAATTAAATAAAAAGTACGATGGTGGATACAGTACAAAAAAGATTCAAGCTCAGATACGAAAAGAGAATGAAGGATCCGGAAAAGAAGACTATAGCTCAATCTGGAAATCTACTCCTCCGTCTGTCAGAAAGAAACTTAATTCTAACAATGTGAATAACACTCTTTCTCAGAAAATGAGTTATTTCAATAGGCTAACAAATGGTGGCGTATCGCGTGCAATACCTGGCTATAGTAATTCTGCAGATTATAAACGGGCATATGAAAAACGACTTGGAGGAAAGCCAGTCGGTGATATGACAATGGGCGAATATGCTGATTGGCTTAAGAGAATAGATAGGCTGTGATAATTATGAACATTAACTACTACAATCCATATGTACGAGAAGAGCTTATGCTCTACCATTATGGGAGACCAGGACAGGAGTGGGGACGGAGAAATGGTCCGCCATATCCATTAGCTGCTAGTGCGCTTTCTGCTGCTGAAAAGAAAATAGCTGGATGGAGAAAAACTATAGCTGGCGGAGTAAAAGCTGCTAAAGCTCGGCATGAAGAAAGCAAACGCATATCTAAAGCCGCTTTTTCTAAAGTTTCTGAAGAATCAAAAAACTTAGATACGAACATGAATCAAAGGGAAAGAGAACTTAAATTACAAAAGCGTGAATATAGTCAATCCAAAAAAGACTATAAAGATGCTATGAAAAGAAGAAAAGTTCTTAGAAAAGGTGTCAGAGTATCTAAGAAAGAACTTAGAAAATCAAGAAGAGCTTTAATACTGCAAAAGAAAGCTGATAAAACGGATAAGCAAACTATAAGAGATCTTAAAGTAGATGTAGATGCTGCTAAATTTCGCAGACAGTATGCCAAAGTTGAATATCGGAATGCAGTTAAAGCTTTAGATAAAGCGAAAGCTAAAAGAAAGGCAGAAAAAGCCCTTGTTAAAATCAGAAGGAAGACACTTGCTGAAGCAGCGAGAGAGCGTGATGCGGCTTATAACAAAAGAATAAGTGAACTTTCAAAACTTTATGAAGAAGCTCCTAAAGATTCTACAAGAAGAAAAGAACTGTTAGCTGCTATAGAATGGTATGAAACATTTTTAAATTGACCATCTGCCGTCGATTTTGATGGTGGCGTACCTTTGCCGCGAGGACAGCAATGGGGAAAAAGAAAGAGGTAACTATACATGAACATTAACTACTACAATCCATATGTACGAGAAGAGCTTATGCTCTACCATCATGGGAGACCAGGACAGAAGTGGGGACAGAGGAATGGACCGCCATATCCATTAGGTGCTAGTCAGATTTCAGCTGCTGAAAAGAAAGTACCTGGATGGAAGAAGAGTCTTTATGCCGACGGTAAAAGCACTCATCTTTCTAGAAGAGTAGAGAAAGCTGTATCTAAAGGAGAAGCAAAAGGATTCAATGCCAGACGAGGCAAGAAAGCTTTAAATCTTATCGAAAGGCAGAAAGCTAAGGACACCTATCAGAAGCGTATTGCTGAACGAAAAGGTGATAAAGAAAAAGCAGCTATTAGCGAAAAGAGAATCAAAGCCGGCGAAAGAAAAGCTAATGAGATTATCAAGAAATTAAATGACAATGGCTATACAGTTAGTTCTGCTAAAGTTCTTAGAGATGCAACCTACGGTAAGAAAGTGGCTTTTAGAATGCTTGCTAATGATAGTCCAGTTTTTCCGGCGCTTCATTCATTGTATCGCAGAGGAGCTAATGTCGTTGAAGGTAATCGTTACAAAGTTAAAGGCGGAGAGCGTGGCGAAAGATACGCACAGAAGCTTACAAACCCGAACAGAAAAGTAAAAGATCTTACTAAGAATAAAGGACTCCGGTATAAATTACATTATGCATATGCAGCTATTGGAGGACCTAGTCAGCTTAATAGAGTAAGTAGCTATCGGCTTGTCGGTAGGTAAATCTAATAAAAACAGGTTGAAAGAATGAGGACGTGGGTAATTCAAAATGGCATATAGGCTAATCGACCGGGTGAAAAACGCCTGGAATGCATTTACGTCTAGAGATCCGACATACTTTCGAAAGTTTCCTGGATATGGAAGTTTTGATCGTCCGGATCGAAGACGCTTTTCAATAACAAATGACAGTTCCATCATTGAGATGGTAAAAAATAGGATTGCAGTTGATGCCTCCCAGATTGATATAAAGCATATTCGTACTGATGAAGAGGGAAACTATAAGGAAGATATGGATTCTACTCTTAATGAGATTTTTAGAGTCAGTGCTAATATAGATCAAACTGGACGGGCATTTTTTCTTGACCTCATATATTCGCTTTTAGATGAAGGAAAGGTAGCTGCAGTTCCTATCGATACTGATATAGATCCATACGAGACTGAGAGCTATAAAGTCTATAGTATGCGAGTCGGAAGAATTATTACATGGTATCCGTATCATGTTCTGGTTGAAGTCTATAACGAAAGAACCGGACAAAGACAACAGATTAAGGTTCCTAAAGAGACGACAGCAATCATTGAGAACCCGTTTTATTCGATAATGAATGCGCCGAACTCTACTCTTCAAAGACTCGTTAGGACCCTTAGAAATCTGGATGTTTTAAATGACCAGAATTCTTCCGGAAAGATGGATCTAATAATTCAGCTTCCCTATTCTCTTCAGTCTCCGCTTAAACAGCAACAGGCCGAAAGCAGGAGAAAGCAAATTGAAGCACAATTGGTTGATTCGAGATATGGAATAGCTTATATAGATGCCGCTGAGAAGATTACACAGTTGAACAGACCGATTGAGAATAACCTTTGGAAAGAAGCATCAGACTTAACAGCAATGCTTTATAACGAATTGGGACTCACTCAGACTGTATTCGACGGTACTGCTAACGAGCAGACTATGAACAACTATTACATAAGGACTATCTATCCGATTCTTACTGCTATAACTGAAGAGATGGAACGAAAGTTTTTATCAAAGACTGCCAGGTCTCAGAAGCAGAAGATTACTTACATCCGTGATCCGTTCATGTTTGTAGGAATGAACGATATGGCAACTGTAGGTCAGACGTTTATTCAGAACGAGGTTATGTCTTCTAATGAGGTTCGTGGAAAGATTGGTTTACCGCCTAGAGATACTGCTAGAGCAAATGAGCTTCTCAACAAGAACATCAATAAAGTAGAAGACACGCAGCAATTAACGGAGCAAGAGAATCCAGATAGTGAAACTGAGACGGTAGAGACTTCCGAAACTGATAAAAACTTTCAAAATGAGTTAGAGGAGACAAAAGATGGTTGAGCAATACGATTTTAGTGGATACGCTACTAAGAACGATTTGCTGTGCACTGATGGAAGAACTATTAGACAGGATGCTTTTAAAGAATGCGATGGAGTGACTGTGCCGCTTTTATGGAATCACAGACATGACGATCCTTCTTATGTTCTTGGTCATGCACGACTTGAGAATCGTAAAGATGGCGTATACATGTACGGTAAATTTAACGACACCGAAAGAGCGCAGACGTGCAAAAAGGTGTTAGAGCACAATGATCTTAAAGGACTTTCTATTCATGCTCGCGGACTTAAGCAGCGTGCAGGAGATGTACTTCATGGCGTAATTAAAGAGGTAAGCCTTGTGCTTTCAGGAGCAAATCCTGGAGCAACAATTGATTACGTGATGTCACATAACGATGACGAAGAAGACGAACTTTATATGTATCTTATAGGAGACGAATATACAGAGCTCAAACATGGAGACATTGAAGTTGAATTTCCTGAACCGATAGAAGTTACAGATAATGAAGAAAAGGAGACAGATATGGCTAAAGAGCTCATGCACGCAGACGAAGAAGAGAAACAGGAAGAAAAAGCGCCTGCTAAAGAAAAGAAAAATGAAGATGAAGAAACTATCGAAGATGTCATTAACACATTGACTGACAAACAGAAAACAGCAATGTACGCGCTCCTTGCTGCAGCAGATGAAGCCAACGACGATGATGATGAAGAAGATGAAGACGAAGAGGAGAATAAATCTATGAAACACAACGCATTTGAGTCTTATGAAGATACTGAAACCACGCTGACCCATGCTGATATGGAAGAAATCTTTAGAGATGCTAAGAAACTTGGTAGCCTTCGTGACGCTGTAGAAGAGCATATGGAAAATGGCGTTCTGTCTCATGCAGATTCTGACTACGGTATCGAAAGAGGAACTGGCGAGAACACTTACTTTGTACGTGATCCTGAGATGCTGTTCCCGGATTTCAGAAACGTAAATGGTGCTACTCCTGAGTTCTTCAAAAGAGACACTACTTGGGTAACCGATTTCATGGCTTCTGTAAAGCATACTCCGTTTGCTCGTATTAAGACCATGATTGCTGACATCACTATGGATGATGCACGTGCCCTGGGTTACGTGAAAGGCAATGTTAAGAAGAACGAGTTCTTCGAGCTGATTAAGAGAACCACTGATCCGCAGACTGTTTACAAGAAACAGAAGATGGATCGTGATGATGTTGTCGACATTACTGATTTCGATGTTGTTGCATGGATCAAAGGCGAAATGAGAGATATGCTTGAAGAGGAAATCGCTCGTGCATGCCTTGTAGGTGATGGAAGATCCACTCAGTCTGATGACAAGATTCTTGAGAGTCATATTCGTCCGGTTCTTACCGATCATGAGCTGTTCACTATCAAGACTACTTTCGATGTGGAAGAAGCTGAGAGCGTAAATGCTAAGAACTTTGTGAAGACTGCTATCAAGGCACGCAAAGATTACAAAGGTACCGGCAATCCCGTTATGTACATCACCGATACCATGCTTGCAGATCTTCTTACTATGGAAGATGGCAACGGCAGATTTATCTATGAGTCCGAGACTCAGCTTACAACTGCTCTTAGAGTTCGTAAGATTGTAACAGTTCCCGTATTCGAGAATATTACGTTCACCAACGCGGAGTCTAAGACTGCTAACCTTGCAGCGATCATTATCAACCCGATCGACTATGTTATCGGTGCTGACAAAGGTGGCGCTGTGAACATGTTTGACGACTTCGACATTAACTACAACCAGATGCTGTATCTGATTGAGACCAGAATTTCTGGTGCCCTTGTGAAACCGAAATCTGCGATCGTAATTGGTACCACTGAGAAAGAGTGATTAAATGAATAAGTACCATGGATTCGTAGGATTTGCTGTTCCTGTGGAGACTGCTCCTGATGTTATTACTCAGACGATCGTTGAAAGAGAATATCAGGGAGAAATTATCAAAATGAGCAGAAGGCTCACAGGAGCAGAAAAGCTTAACGACGACATTCAGATATCGAATCGTATAAGCATACTTTCGGATCCATTTGCTTATAACAATTTTCATTCGATTCGATATGCAAGTTGGCTTGGAGCCAATTGGAAAGTAACTAGTGTTGAAGTAAATTATCCACGGCTGATACTTGAACTTGGGGGTGTATACAATGGACAGACAGGGCCTGAGCGATCTACTCCATGAAATCTGTGACAATGTATATTTTCAACCCCCAGAGTCAGTACGGCTCAAATTTCCTTGTATAATTTATAGCAGGAGAACGGCTGATACTACTTTCGCGGATGATAAACCTTACAGATTTGAATATTGCTATACGATCACGGTAATAGACGCTAATCCGGATAGCGATCTTCCGCGAAAAGTAGCGATGCTCCCAATGTGCAAAGTGGATAGATGCTTCACTAGTGACAACTTAAATCATACAACTTTAATTATGTACTATTAAATGGAGGTACGAAAAATGGCTGATGTAACTTACGCTCTTACTTGGGACGAAACTGGCAGCAAGATTTACGAAACTGGTGATAAGCGCGGCGTACTTTATGTTATGGATACTACTGGTGCATACCAGAGCGGCGTCGCGTGGAATGGCATTGTTGCTGTAACTGAATCTAACTCTGGTGCAGATGAGAATGCACTTTGGGCTGATGATATCAAATATGCTTCTCTTCGTTCGGCAGCTGAGTTTGGAGCTACAATCGAAGCTTATCAGTGCCCGGAAGAATTCTACATCTGCGACGGCTCTGCAACGCCTGTCCCTGGTGTAATTGTTAACCAGCAGGGTAGAAGAGGCTTTGGATTCTCCTTCACTTCTACTCAGGGTAACGATGTTCTTGGAACGGACTACGGTGAGAAGATCCATCTGATTTACAATGCAACTGCTTCTCCGTCTGAGAGAGCTTATCAGACAATTAACGATAGCCCGGACGCTATTACTCTGTCTTGGGAGCTTACAACTACTCCGATTTCTGTTAGCGGCCTTAAACCGACTGCTCATATCATCATCGACAGCACCAAGTTTACTACAGAGGCAGCAAAAGCTAAATATGAAGCTTTTAAGGCTATTATTTACGGATCTGGTCAGACTGCGGCTAGACTTCCGCTTCCGGATGAAGTTGTTACGCTTCTTACTGTATCCAACGGCTGATTTTATCTTCAAGAGGCTACTTTTTATTAAGTGGCCTCTTTTTTTTAGCAAATAGAAAGGAGACTCTATATGTTTAAATTACCGATCACGTATCTCGGCTTTGATGGAAAAGAAAGAACTAAGGACTTTTATTTCAATCTTACAAAAGCAGAACTTACGAAAATTCATTTGGCTCTTCCGGGTGGTCTTGATGGATTCATTGAAAAGCTCAATGACGATCCTGATCCGGAAGATGTTATCAGTGTATTTGAGAAGCTCATTCTTACTTCTTACGGAAAGAGAACTTCCACAAATGCATTCATTAAATCGAAAGAAATCTCTCAGGAGTTCGCTGCTACTGATGCTTACTCTGAACTATTTCTCATGTTCCTTGACAACAAGGATGACTTTGTGAATAGATTCCTTGAGAATGTAATCACGGCGCCTCCAGGAACACTTCAGAAGATCCTTAACAAACAGGATGGAGCTTCCACAGAGGAAATTGCAGAGATAGAAGAGAAAAGCGAACCAACAAGTGATCTTCCTGCAGAACTTTAAATAAATAGATGGAGGAATCCGCATGCCAAAGACAATAATTATTCCTGCAAATGACGATTTATGGGACGCAGAGAATAACAGATTTGTTAGCATGAAAGAACAGAAGCTCGTATTAGAGCATAGTTTGATTTCTCTTTCAAAATGGGAACAAATTACGAAGAAGCCATTCATTCCAAACACTGAGTCACTTACTACGGAAGAGTGGCTTCTTTATGTTAAGTGCATGACTCTGAATAATGTCAATGAGATGGTATACAATTTCATCACTGTTGATATGTTTAAAGAGATCATAGCATATATAAACGATCCTATGACAGCCACTACAATAAACGATACTAGAGGTAATGCCAGAAGGAGAAGCGAAATCATTACGAGTGAGATTCTTTATCACAGTATGATTTCATATGGTATCCCTGTTGAATTTGAGAAGTGGCATTTGAATCGTCTTATTACGCTCATAAGTATATTTAGCATTAAAGGCGGCAATCAGAAAAAAATGTCTCAAAGTGAAGCAGCTATGTATCAGCGCTCTATAAACGAATCCAGGCGAAAAGGAAAGAGAAAGCATTAAATGAAAGGAGGACGTTATGGGAGTAAGCATAAGTCAAAGAGGCAGCTTTTCTAAAACGTACAACTTTCTGAGAAAAACTAAAATAGGTGGTGCTCTTTTTCGCAGACGACTTGAGAAATATGGACAGATGGGTGTAGATGCGCTTCGTCAGGCGACTCCAAAGAGAACTGGAAAAACAGCAGATTCTTGGAGCTATGAGATACATGAAACAAAAGATTCTGTTTCAATTGTTTGGACGAATAGTAACAATAATAAGTGGGCAAATGTTGCTGTACTCATTCAGTATGGTCATGCCACTAGAAGTGGTGGATACGTAGAAGGCATTGATTACATAAATCCAGCTATGAAACCTGTGTTTGAGAAAATAGCTGATGGAATTTGGGGAGAGGTGGTTTCCAATGAGTAGTATTGACGAAAGAATCGTTGCGATGAAATTTGAGAACCGTGACTTCGAAAAGAACGTTGCAACCTCTCTCGGAACTCTTCAGAAGCTTAAAGAAGCTCTTAATTTCAAAGATGTTGAGTCGAGACTTGATAATCTCGAAAAGAATGTCAATAAAATTGACTTTTCAGGAATTACAAATAATTTAAGCTCAAGAATTGATGAATTACAAGCCACTATCAATTCTGTCGATTTCTCGAATCTTACAAACAATGTAGAATCTCTTTCTAAAAGATTTACATCGTTTACAGGAATGCTTAAAGGGAAAATTCTTGAAGATCTTGTTGGCGGCATAGAAGGAAAAGTTGTTGGCTTTTTTAAAAATATCAGTGCCAACACTATAGGTCAGATCGAGACGGGCGGTAGAAGTAGAGCAACAAACATCGACAAGGCTAAGTTTCAGATCGAGGGACTTGGCTATGCTTGGGAAGAGCTTTACGAAAGCATGGATAAAGCTGTTACAGGCACAGCTTTCGGTATTGACGCCGCTGCTTCTGCTGCAGCGCAGCTTGTTGCATCCAACGTTGGCGTTGGCGAAGAAATGACAAATGCTCTTACGTCAATTTCAAACGTTGCCGCTCAGACAGGCTCATCTTACGAAGAAATAGCACATATTTATACAGCTATTGCAGGCAATGGTCGAGTGATGAGCGAACAGCTGAATCAGTTCTCATACAGAGGACTTAACGCTGCAGCTATGCTCGGAAAAGCAATGGGAAAGACAGAAGCCGAAGTTCGTGATATGACATCAAAAGGCGAAATCGACTTCAAGACATTCTCAGATGCCATGCTCGAAGCGCTCGGTGATAACGCGGCTAAAGCTAATAGTACTTTTGAAGGCTCGATGGCGAACATGAAAGCCGCTCTTTCAAGAATCGGTCAGCCGTTCTATAAAACGTACAGAGATGCGATGATTCCGATTTTTAATAGAATTCGAGAAATCATCAATGATATAAACAAAATCACAAAGCCAATAAGTCTCGCTTTTGACAGACTTGCTAAAAAAGCTTCTAATCTTTTCCTTAATGTCTTCGCTCCAGGAACGATCAATTACAAATGGCTTGAAGGACTTACGGACACAATCGGACATCTTGCTGATTGGATAGACAAGTTAATGTCTAAAATTACTCCACTTTGGTCTGACACTGTATTCTATATGCAGGAAATTAAGGAAGCTACAATGCCTGCTGTAGAAGCCATAGATAAAGCATATGTCACTCTTGCCGGCTTCGAAAAAAGTGCTTTTGCTCCTGCTCAAGTTACTAAAGCTATGGATGAACTTGGTATCAAGAGTAAAAAAGCTCAGGAAGAGATAGACAATACATCTCATAGCATTCTTGAATGGAAGGATGGCACTGTAAATTCAAAATCAGCAATAGATGAGACAAACGAAAGTATTGAGAAGCAGATAACACTTCTAGAACGTGTTCAGGGAGCGCTTTCTCGTTGGAAAGAAGTAATTAGTGACTTTTTTACTATATCTGATGAAGAAAATGAAGACAGTGGAATCACGACTTTTATAGAAGGACTTAAAAGTGCATTTGAAATACTTATTAGAACAGTGCTTGTTGTAATAGATTCTGCTCTAGATCCGCTTCTTTATGCTTTTCAAGGTATCGGTGATGGAGCAAAAGATTTTGCAACAACTCTAGGTTACTGGATGACGCAGATCAAAGAGGCCCTCGGAGTAGTAGACGAAGGAACTGAAGATTATAGTGCTTATTCGCAGCTTCATGATATTTTGTCAGGTGTTTTCTATACAATAGCAAGGGTGATAAGAGCACTTGCTCAGCTCGATAACTTTCTTCGTAATAATGTTATAAATATTGTAGGAGCTATCATTGTAAAAGCTATCGAAATTTCAGGACAAATTCGAGAGATATTTGACGGTCTTAAGAACAGTGAAGGATTTAGGAGACTCGAAGGCGGCATACAGAATGTCGTTGGAAAGTTAGCATATCTTAAAGTAGCCGCTCAGAAATTCATTAACGGAATTGTTGACGGAATCAGAAATTTTCAGCTTCCAACAGACACTATAGAGAAATTCAAGACTTTCATTGAGTCTGCTGCTGAAGAATTTGGTAACATTCTTTCTATGATTACAGGAAGAATAGATATAGACGCCATCTTCTCAGGACTCTCTACAGTTCTTCAGACAGTGCTGTCAATCGGCGGGAAAGTATTCAGTTTTCTATTTGATGTAGCGACGACTGTCGGACCTGTACTTCTGAACGCTCTAACCAAAGCCGTAGGATTGATTCTTGATTTCGGAACTAGGATGAAAGAATTCTTTAAGGCAGTAGGTGAATCGGAAGGCTTTAAGAAACTTGCAGAAGTTGCTGAAAAAGTAAAAAAGATTCTTATAGATCTTAAGGAAAAGGCTCTCGATAGAATACAGAATTTCTTTAAGAAGTTTAAAGCAAAAAGTATTAAGCTTCCAACAGAGCCTTTTAAGAAATTCGCAGATGCTGTAGGAAAAGTAGCCGGAAGAATAGCTGACTTTGTAGAATCTCTTATCGGAAAAATAGATGTTGAGAAAGTTCTTGACAGTATCGGGTCTGTACTTTCTAAAATCGGTGGAGTAGTATCTACTGTTGTTGTAAAAGGATTCGAGATTCTTTCTGCATTGTTTAAGGTCCTTGTTGATTTAGCTGTCAAAGCAGTTGACGCGTTCAAGAATCTATGGGCTACTTTTAAAGAATCTAAGGCATTTGAAACATTAACAAATTTCTTTGGAAACTTTGGAGAAGCTCTAGGAAACGCGAAAGACGCTATTGGAAATTTTGTAAGCGAAACCATTGAAAATATTCAAAATGGAGAGTTTAAACTTCCTGAAATAAGCTGGGATACAGTCAAAACTGCTTTTGAAGATGCTAAGACTTGGCTGAAAGAAAAATGGACAGATTTTACAACATGGCTTTCTGAGAAGTGGAAGAGTCTTACTGGTGGCGAAGATGGAGAAGGCGGTATAGAACTTCCTACATTCGACGCAGAAGGAATAAAGAAAGCTATAAGCGACGCTATCGAATGGATAAAGGGAAAACTAGAAGCTTTAACAGGCTTTATTAGTAGCATTCTGTTCGGTGACCCTGTAGAAGCGTCTGAGGTCGACGGCTATGTAGAAGGCGTAACAGATGCTGTAAATAAAGTCGGTGATGAAGCAAAGAAAGCTCCAGGCATACTTGATAATTTAGTTACATCTATAGGAAAACTTGGTGGAGAAACTGCACTTGCAGGACTTAATGCTCTTACATCTCTTGTTAGCGCCATTGGAGATGTTCTTTCTACAGGCATTGAACTTGGCGGACAGGCTTTTACAAGTGGCATTGGTTATGTTAGTGATTTCTTTGATGGGCTTGAAGAGCACAAAGACTTAGTGACAATCATAAAAGACATTGCTGTATCTATAGCTAAATTGTTCGCTATTTACAGAGCTGTGGACGCTATCAATGGTATAACTAGCGCTCTAGGAAGACTCGGAGACATATTTAAGTCTATAGAAGGCTTAATAAAAGGCGTTACTAAATCTGTTGAGCAGGTATCTAAGGCAACCGCCAGAGAACTGAATGCCAGAGCGATTCTTGAACTTGCCGGTGCTATATTCCTCATTGCACTTGCTTTTAGGGCCCTTGCTAATTTGAGTCCTGAACAGCTAAAGAACAGCGCTATAGTAATCGGCGGTATTGCTGCGGCTCTTGCGATTCTATATAAACTCTTCTCGAAATCCAGTTCCGGAGCTGGCTCTGATCCTCTTGCTTCGGCACTTGAAAAGATTGGTGAAAGCTTAAAATCGTTCGGAAAATCTCTTAAGCCTCTCGGTAAAGGCATTCAGAGACTTGGCACAGCTGCACTTCTCGGCTCATTTGCTCTTACAGTAGCTATTCTTATAGGTACTCTTAAGAGCCTTAAAGATGTACAGTGGTATGAGATGGAAGCAGCTGTAGGCGTCATGACTGTTGTCATTGGCGAAATTGTAGGCGCTATAAAGACACTCAATGCTTTCAACGGTAAGAGGTCCTTTGGCAATCAGCTTGGTGTTGCTGCCGAACTTATAGCGCTTGCTCTTTCTGTTAGGTCTATTGCTAAAACTTTGATTAAGCTTAAAGACATTAAGAAGGAAGATCTTGACAAAGCTATTGACGCAATAAATGCTGTTACGTTCGTAGCTCTTAAATTATCTTTGATTGGCGGATATGATAGCTCGAAGAGTTCCAGTTTCGATGGAACGACTAAGGCTTGGACTAGTAAGATTGCATTCGGCAGAAGTGGAAAAGGCGAAAGTAGTTCTTCTAAAACAAATTCAAAATGGAAGACAATTCTTGCTACTGCTGGTCTGATTTGGGTTGTCGGAAACAGTCTTGCTAAACTTGCTGGACTTGATGAGTCAAAACTTGCTGGGGCAACTAAAGCTATAGAATCCGTTTTGGATGCTGTAGTAGGAGTAATGGCTGCTAGCATATTCATTACTGATACTCATAGCACAGAAGGCGGAAACAAATCGTGGAGCAACTTCAATGGTCTTCGAACAGGTAAAAAAGATTGGGCTTCAAGTACAGATAAGGTCAATAAGGGCTATAACAATATCATCAAGATTGCTATTCTTATTGGCGTTGTAGCAGGATCTTTGTACGCCCTTTCCACTCTAGATTCTGGAAGACTAGAAGCAGCTAGTGATGCTATCGAAAGTGTCCTTGACACCACTGTAGCTCTTCTTAGCGCAAGTATATTTGTAAATGATAAAGACGAGAATGGTAACACAAAAGAAAATAAAGCATGGCAGAACATAGCAGCTATATGTGCTGTGATTGGTGTTGCTGCTTTAGCAATAGGTCTTTTAGCAGGTACCACAAGCGCAAAAAAGATGGAGATAGCAAGCAAAGCTATTGATTCGATTCTCAACACCTGCATCGGAATTATAGGCGCTTCTACTCTAATAAAGAAGAAAGCGTCGAAAGAAATAAAAGGCGAAGACGAAAGCAGCAGCTCTTCTGATAATACTGGCTGGGGAGCTATACTTGCTGCTTGTGCAATGATTGGAGTGATTGCTTTTGCCCTTTACGAAGTAGCTAAACAAGATCCGGCATCGATAGAAGCCGCTGGTCAAGCTATTGCAACAATTGCTTTAGTTACTATTGGAGTCCTTGCTTCTATAGGACTCATAATTGGCAGCATTGCAGACCTTGCTGATTCAGGACTTGAAGGACTCGGTGAAAGGCTTGGAATTGTAGGTATTGCTTTATTAGCTATCGCTGGTACTTTAGGTTCTGTTGTATTGGCATTTAAGTTTCTTACAGACATGGACGTAGATCCTAAAAAGATGGAAGCTACAGGCGTAAGTATGCTTGAAGCGCTTCTTGGTATCGCAGCTGTAATGGTGTCTATGAACATGTTCGGAGGAGTAAACTTTGAATCAGCTGCTGTTGTAGGCATAATTACAGGTGTATTCTTAGGCTTGAAAGCTATAGAAGACGGACTGAATAATCTATTCGGAACAGATTTTGGCTTCTATGAAGAATTGATTGAGAGACTTGGCGATGCACTGTATGATCTCGGTCATCTGATAAATAGATTCGTATCTGGTATTTTCGGAACTGAAAATATAGGCGACGACATAAAACAAGGCGCTAAAGATTTAACTGGCGGAATGGATTCTCTTGGCGAAGGAATCAGTGAAGGAGTCGAAGGACTTCCCGATATGCTTGGGAACGCACTTGAGAAACTTAAAAGCTTTGATTTAGGTGGACTTATTGATTCTATTGGTGAAGATCTTAAGAAGATACCGGCTATCATGCAGGATATTGCCATTGACATGAAGACGTTTGCTGATAAAGCAGCTCTTATAAATGGCGATGATGTAGAGAACATGATAACTGTATTCGGTCTTCTTGCTGGAGCTGCACTTGCTGATGCCGTAACTGCCATTATCGAGAATCTTGTTGGAGAAGACGGCGGACTCGTTGCTATAACAGCGAAACTAAATGGCGACGTTGCTACCAATTTGACTGAATTTCTAGGAAAGATTAAGGACCTGGACGGCACAGAACTTGATGCAATGGCTACTCTTATGGAGACTTTAGGAAAGATAGCTGTACTTGATTTCCTTACAGGTACTCTTGAGTGGCTTATAGGTAAAGCAGGCATTACGTCTGTCACAGAGAATCTTCCTGCATTTGCTCAGGCTATGTCTGACTTTAATGATGAAATTGCAGACAAAAGTTTTGATACTGAAAAGATTAAGGCCGTAGCAGAAGCAGGTCAAGCGGTTGTAGACGTTGCGAACGCTCTTCCAAGAAAAGGTGGATTAGCTCAGAAACTAATTGGTGAAAAAGATCTTAAAGAGTTCAGTCTTGCTATAGTATATTTCGGTACAGCTATAAACAAAGTAAACGAAGAGTTTACTGGCAAAGAGTTTGATAAGCAAAAGATTCTAGATGCGGCAGAAGCTGGTAAAGCTCTATCTGAACTTGAGAATTCTCTTCCAAGACAAAATGGAAAGCTTCAAGATTGGCTTGGTTCGAAAGATTTAGAGAAATTTGGCGATAGACTCGTATCGTTTATCGAAAGTATTCAGCAGGCATCAGGTATCCTTAACTCCAGTGAAGCTGCTGGAATCGACGAAGGAGCAATAGCGGCGGCTGCGAATGCTGGTACGCTTCTTTCTAATCTTGAAAATAGCTTACCGCCTAGTGATGGCGTTCTTCAGTTGTTCTTGGGTCAAAAGAGTCTTTCAAGTTTCGGTAAGCGTATTGTTACATTTGCAAGAGGTATCGTATATTTCTGCAGAATCGTTGACGGAAATATCAATCAGGAAGCAGTTAACGCAGCTTACGATGCTGGCGCTGTGCTATCGAAACTTGAAAATGGACTTAAAGTGCACGGAGGCGTTGTTACGTTCCTCACAGGCGATGCTAACATAGAAGATTTTGGTAAAAACATTGTTGGATTCGGTCGCAAGATGGTTGAATTCTCTAATGTCTTAACTGGTAAAGGAGAAGGAAACACTTACGGACTTGATACGGATGCTATCAAGAAAGGTACCGAAGTATTTAACGCTCTCTGGGATTTCGTTGCCAGAGTCGAAGGCGCTTCTGATGATTCTCAGTCCATGGCTGACAGAGTTGCAGATTTCATGCTGGCTACAGAAGGTTTCGAGGATATTACAGAAGTTATGCGTGACTTCTATGAACATATTGGAGAAGCCATGGATGATCCTGAAATTACAGGAAAACTTGCCGAGAATGCAGATAAAGCAGGCGAAGCTGTAGTTGGATACTTGCATGATGGAATCAAGAAGGCCCTCGATGCTGATTCTAAAGAAGGAACGTCGATTGATTCTATAGGAGATGTTATTAGATCTGCTCTTCTTACAAATAAATCAAAATCGAACTTAAGAATCGCTGGACTTGGCGTTGGCAATGCTATCAAAGAAGGTATCATTCTTGCTACTGGCGATCCTGCTAATGAATCGTCTGTTACAGAATCTATACTCGCTAAACCTATACTTGGGTCGTTTGCTATAATCATTGACAAGATTCTATCAGTAATGGAAGAAGCAGACGAGAAGTTTAAAAACAGAGGCAAGAACTGGGGACTTAAGATTCTTGAAGGTCTCAAATACCATTTCTCTGAAGAATCTGGAGCTAGAGAGCTGATTTCAGCAAGAGACACACTTGTAAATTCTAGTGAGGCTAAGCTTGAAGAGCAGACTATTCTTGACAGGTTCTTCGATATAGGTAAGACATGGTCGCAGCGGATACTTGATGGTATTATTTCACAGGAACAGGATATTACTAACAGACTCACGACTTTAGCTGATAATGTTGCTAATTCACTGTCCGATATGGAGAATTCTATAAACAACAGTGCCGCAAGCAATATTGACAGCTCTATAACAAGTGCAGATAAATCATTTGATAGATCCGCACAGAGTATTACCGATTCTGTGAATGATTCTTCGAGAAACTTCTTATCTCAGATAGGAGCTTCTATAAATAAAGGTCTTGCAGATGATCTTGATACGAATCCAGTAATTACTCCTATACTGGATCTTTCACAAATTCAAAATGGGAGTAATGCACTAACTAACATTGTTGGAAACTCTTTAACTGGCGTAGGTGATTTGTCGCTTTCTAATACTGGATCGCTTCTTAATTCAGCAATTACTGATCGTGGCAAGGGATACGATGAAGACAAAACGCCAACTGCTGATCCTGAGACGCTTTCTGCTCTTAACGGAATCAGAACAGATATTAAAGAACTTTCCGACTACATGTCTCAAATGGACGTGCGGCTTGACAGTGGAACTCTTGTCGGAGAACTGGGAACTCGCATGGATCATGAACTTGGAAACATTCAGAAATTTAGAGAAAGGTGGGCTTAAGTATGGCTGACGAGCTTTTTCCAGACGATGGTATAGTGTTGGAGCCTGAGGAAGACACTACTTGGGACCCAGACGATGATGACAGTGTGCTTGAAGAAGGGGACGAATACTACGAATTAGATACTGATTATCCATCGCCTGGCATAGAATACACACCTGCCTGGAATCGTTACAGAGCCCAGTATCATTCTCTACAAATCATTCGTGAAAAATTAAACATTAGATCGGCTGAAAACGGTTCTTTGAATGGGATGAATACGTGGGCTTCTTGGGGACTTATACCTACAAGTCGCCCCGTAATAAATCCCCCAGGTGTAAAAACCAGTTATGCCGATTTTCCAGGGTTTCACGGAAGTATCGATTTAAGTGAAGTCCTCACTGATTATCCAACGTACGGTGAAAGAACTGGCTCATGGGAGTTTCTTGTAGCCGGCTACGATAAGAAAAATGAAGCCTGGAGTGCTGCTTATGAAGCTATCATGTCGTACTGTCATGGTAAACGCATGAAAATTGTCTTTTTCAACGAGCCAGATTATTATTACCTTGGAAGAATAGCTGTAAACAGTTGGAAATCAGAGAAAGATTGGTCGAAGATTGTAATCGACTATAGATTAGAACCTTTTAGATACAATAGCACAACGATGCAGGTAGACGATCCGCTTGCAGATAACCTGCCTCGTGATGCTCAAGGCAGAGTGATAGCATCCACTCTTGCTCAAGCGGAAGGAGTGAAGTTCTAATGCAGTATGCTATAAACGATACTACATTAACCGCTATTGCGGATGCCATAAGAGCAAAAACTGGTGTTGAAGGCTCTATAACGCCATCAGAAATGGTAGACCTTATTGAAGGAATACAGAAAGATGCCGTTGTAGAGCCTTTAAACATCACTGAAAATGGAAATTACATTCCGCCTCAAGGAGTAGATGGATACAGTCCAATTTCTGTTTCTGTAACACCATCTGCAGCTGACCTTGAACAGGCGAATTTTAGTGCCAATGGCATATATAGACCTGCTGCAGGTCACTATTACAGTGAAGTAGTAGTAAATGTGGAAAACGGAAGCGGTGGAGCTGTAGTTGATACGTTATCTGTTACGTCGAATGGAACATATACACCACCTGCAGGAGTTGATGGCTACAATAGCGTATTTGTTAATGTGTCGCCTGCTCTTGTGAACGGAATGTTCTCAAAGAATGGGACATATTCTGTGCCTTCCGGATACGACGGATGGGGAGATGTAACTGTTAGTTTCGGAGCTGTACTATTGTCAACTTCGGAGTTCGTTCAAAATGGTACATACTTGGTACCAGATGGATATAACGGATATGGAGCAATATCTGTAAATGTTCCATTTTATTCTATTTTTATTAGTAGAAATGGTGTATATACACCATCTGAACATGGAGGCTTTGATAACGTCGTAGTAAGTATTCCAGATCCTGTATTACAGTTAATAAATGTGTCTTCTAACGGTTACTATTCGCCACCTGCTGGAATTGACGCTTTTGCAGGTGTCATTGTAGATATTAAAACAAATCTGGATACCATATCAATTAGCTCAAATGGTGTATATAGGCCATCTGAAGGATTCGATGGATTTACTGAAGTAATCGTGAACATATCTCCAGGAGACAATACTGCGGTTTTAGATGCTTTAGAAGTATCACAAAATGGTGTATACGAACCTGCGGAAGGTATAGACGGATTTTCTAAAGTTACAGTAAACATTAAAGACACAGGATTTAGGATACTCGATGGAACGCTCGCACATCTATACGACTATTACGGTAACAATACAATAATTGCTGATTTCGCGATGTATTCAGCATCAAGACTTGAAACTGCTTATTTTCCGTCAGTTGAACAAATTGGTACATCAGCTTTTGCTAATTGTAGGATGCTTCGATCTATTGACTTTTCTTTAGTTACTCACATAGGGTCATATGCCTTTGCTTCATGCTCATCGCTAACTGAAATAAAAGCACCTAATGTTTCTGTGATAAGCGACTATGCATTTTTAAGTTGTACTTCCATATACTCAATAAGTTTTCCTAATTGTACACTTATAGGGACAAGTGCCTTTATGGGATGTACTAATTTGAGTCAAGTAAGCCTTCCTTCTTGCGAAATTGTACAGTCTAATGCGTTTTATAGCTGCAATATTTCTTCTATAGATTTTCCTGTATGTACTATCGTAGGAGCCAGTGCTTTCTGTTTTGTTAAAGAAACAAGTATTTCAGCACCCTTACTTGAAACTATAGGAAGTTACGGATTTGCCTACAATTATAGTTTAACAGAAATTAACCTTCCAAACGTAAAAACATTATTGGCATGGGCTTTTGCGAATTGTTCAGCATTAACAACTGTAGATATGCCACTTCTTAAAGTGGCTTCTGATTATGCATTTCAGTACTGCTATTCGTTAACTACTATAAATGCTTCTGAACTTACAACAATAGGATCCGGAGCGTTTCAATATTGTAGTGCTTTAACTTCAGCTTCTTTTAACGATGTAACTCGAATAAATGCTCATGGATTCAGAAACTGTATAAATTTATCGCAGATTTATTTTCCAAAAGCTGATTATTTAGGAGCGTATTGTTTTAACTCTTGTTCTGTTCTAAAAAGCGCATCGTTTCCTAAAGTATCCACAATAGATCAGTATGCATTTTATACATGCAATGTACTTGAAACTGTTGACTTTTTGAAAGCAACTATTGTTGGATCGTATGCTTTTGGATTTTGTTTTAGTTTAAGAACAATTTCATTTCCTGAAGTAGAAGCTGTATATCCGTTTGCATTTACTAGATGCTTTGCTTTAACAAAAGCTATGTTTCCTAAAGCTTCTTTAATCAATAATTATGCTTTCTATAGTTGTTATGCTCTTTCAACAGTAACTTTAAATGCAGTAACTAGTATTCATACTTCTGCTTTCACTTCGTGTTCGGCTTTAACTTCGTTATATTTACTTTGTTCTTCAGTTCCTTATTTAGCAAATGTGGATGTTTTTGCAGGAACACCATTAAGTGATACTGGAAACGGTGTCATTTACGTTCCAGAAAGTTTATACAGTTCTTATCTTACAGCTGCTAATTGGAGCCTTTATTCTTCTAAGTTTTCATCTATAACATCGTAAAATTGGAGGTGCTTTATGCAATACGCTATAGATTCCAGTACACTTCAAGATATTGCTGATGCTATTAGAGAAAAAACTGGTATCACTGGGCAAATACAAGTTGATATGATGGCTGACGCTATAAGAAGCATTGGAAACAGTTCTTCAGGCGGAGGCGAAGGATCCGGTTCGGACGATGAAGACTACTTTCAATTAGACGCTAAATTGAATGGGACTTACTATCCTGGCGTAGGAGTAGAAGGCTTCAATAAAGTGAATGTAAGTGTTCCTACAACTGTTTCTTTACAGTCTAAATCTTTTACTTCAAACGGCTCTTACAGTCCTGACGAAGGATTTAACGGATTCAGTAATGTTGTTGTAGATGTAGAATCGATGGATGCTATTTTACAATCGAAATCTTTTACTTCTAATGGAAGCTATAGCCCAGACTCAGGGTATGATGGATTCTCGAATGTTGTAGTGAACGTGCCTGTTGCCGTATTTCAATCGTTTACAGCTAGAGCAAACGGAACTTATCGTCCACAAGAAGGATATGACGGATTTAGTGGAGTTGTAGTAGATGTACCTGCAGCTGAATTACAGTCGAAGACATTTACATCTAATGGCAACTATACACCAGATGCTGGTTACGATGGATTTAGTAATATTGTTATAGATGTTCCGCAAACAGGAGAAACTGATAGCTCTTTAATACAATCCATTATAGAAAGAACAATTTCTGTAGCCAATTTCGAAAATATTACTAATGTTGGAGCTAACGCATTTGCAAACTGTTCTTCATTAACTTCTGCAACTTTCCCTGCTTGTACTAGAATTGGAACTAGTGCATTTCAGTATTGTCCTTCATTAGCTTCCGTAGATTTCCCTGCTTGTACTAGAATTGGAAACTATGCATTTCAGAGTTGTTATTCATTGACTTCCGTAAATTGTTCTGTTTGTGAGTCTATTTCGGTTGGCACATTTGCATATTGTTCTTCATTAACTTCTGTAAATTTTCCTGTTTGTACTTATATCGGAGGCAGTGCATTTGCAAGCTGTACTTTATTAGCTTCAATTAGTTTCCCTGTTTGTACTTATATTGGAAATTATGCATTTGGAAGATGCATTTCATTAACAGAAGTAAACTTCCCTGCTTGTGCTAGTATTAGAACGTATGCATTTCAGAGCTGTTATTCATTGACTTCCGTAAATTTTCCTGCTTGTACTATTATTGAAAGTAATGCATTTCGATATTGCTCTTCGTTAACATCCGTAGATTTCCCTAATTGTACTTATATTGGAAGCTATGGATTTTCCGGTTGTGTAAATTTAATTTCTTTATACTTAACTGCATCTAGAGTTTGTATATTATATAATAGTAATGCTTTTACATCAACGCCAATTGCTGGCTATACTGCATCTGCAGGACAATATGGAAGCATATTTGTGCCACAAAGTTTACTAGCATCATACAGAGCAGCTGCTAATTGGAGCTTCTTTAGCAATAGATTCGTAGGAATTTAAGGAGACTTTAGATGATTATTGTTAATGATAAGCAATACGAGACACTCGATGATCCGATATATGCGAACGGCAAACTAGTAAAGGAAGTGTATGTCAATGGAGATAAAGTTTATCCAGATGATTATGGTACAGGTGTCATTAGATTTACATTGATATGGAACGATGCACTAACTCCCGTGTTTAATCGTAATGACGAAGATCTTCATTGCATAACTCCTGATGGAAAGATTGAGATTGATTATACCAACATGAAAGCTGCCGGAGGCTATCTGGATGTTGATGTGATACATCCAATTGAAGGCAAAAAGTCTGTAGAAAATATTTTCTTTAACGACTTGAATAATATGCCTTTTGGCACATATAAATTTTACATACACACGTTTAGCTTTAGAAATGGCATTGGAGGATTTAGATGTGAGTTATACGTTAAAGGGCACGGCACTCGATACTATAATTATCC
>Ga0326513_10001146_pt1 | contig 21542 bp, 25 predicted proteins | sample 2_2465_0518_D_FD_203654 | JGI IMG/M metagenome (GOLD analysis project Ga0326513, IMG submission 203654) | Bovine rumen microbial communities from UC Davis, California, United States - 2_2465_0518 | ecosystem: Host-associated > Mammals > Digestive system > Stomach > Rumen | place: USA... | reverse complement strand
GCAATATAATTGTTTCCAAATTCGTCTTGTGTTGTTTGATTTGCAATTGTTGTTTCAACTTCGTATGCTTCCTTGATTCAATAATTGTTTTGAGAGGTTGCGTCTTCATAAGTTGCCAACGTTCCTCATGATCTTTCAAGATATAATTTGTTGACGATATTCTCAAACGAATAATTCAAAGACATTGTTTCAACGGAATCTTGATTTGCGACAATGTGATTTGTTTGAGTCATTTTCTCACGGAAGAAGAATTTTCATTCCGAATCAACAAATCGATAATAATTCGAAGTATCTGAAAGCATATCGATTGCCTTTTTGCAAGTGATAATATTATCAAATTCAACTGAAACGCTTTCCGGATAATCATCAATTTGTCCGATTGTTATCAATCCGGAATAATTGGAATTGAATTTGTTTATTATTTGAGTCAAAATGCTTGTAATTGTTCAAGCATAAGATCCGGAGAAGATTATTTTGTTCAACAAAGAAGCGATTCACAAACAAGTCAATTGAATATATCATTTATTTGCGTCATATTTTCTCGTAATTTGTGAAATATATCCGAAATAAATCTGTTTCCCTTGTTTATATCTGTCATTGAACAAGACAACCTTTATCAAATCTCATCATTGAAACGAATTATCCGCAAACGAGAGAGCAAGATTCAAAAGCAATTGCCCTTGTCCGCCGTTCACGTTTTCCGTGAATGAAATATCATTCATGACGCAATTTGGATTGATTGTTGTCTTGAATGTTCCGTCTTTGTTGTATGTTTTTATGTCATATCTTATCATTATAAATATAATTTTTTATAAATATAAACTACGTCATAATTTGCCAAAGCTCCGTCATTGATTCAAAGTTCAATATTGTTCAATCACGGCTCAATTGCCGGAAATGGTCAAGAGTATTCAACCGGAGTTCAATTGATTTTCGCAAGTTTTGTTTCTCAATCAATGATCAAGAAATCTCACGCATTCAATTCATGATCGATATTGAATAAATATCCGTTTTGTTCGATTCGGAAGTTATCAAGTCAAGATTGAGAGTTGATCATCACATAAATTGTTGGATAGCAAACAACCTTTCATGAATAAAGAAGCTCGATTGCATAATTTCAAGATATTCATGAATAAGTCTTTGAAATACTTGTTAAATTGAATGCAAACGGATTTATGCAATCGAATGAAAGTTCAACGTTTTGAATGAATGTGATATTGTGTCCCTTCCTTCCGAATTTTAATCAAATCAATGTTGCTTGCCGTCTTCTCACAAGTCAATTGATTATTATATCAAGATTTCCTTGAAGCCCGCTTGTTGCAAATTTCAATTCATCAATTAAATCGTTCAATCATTCTTCCGTTGCGGATTTCAAAGTCATCTTTATTGTGATTCTTTTTGTTCTGTAATATTTGGAGATTGCGTTTCCTCAATCTGCTCTTGAATAATTATAAGTTTCAAAAGACATTGTCCCGAGATCATCATGGTCGGAATTATTCACAATCCTTGTGATTCCGTCATGCAAGTTATATCCATTGAAGACAAATTTCCCGCTGTCTTTGATTTCTGTTCCGGTTGATTTCGGAGAGTTTCAAAGCAATTGAGAGTTTAAAACAGAATTATTCATTGTTATTTTGATTTGTTATAAATTAAGAGATTCAAAATTGTTTTTCCAATTTAATTTGACGGATCATTTCATTTGCAAGAGCTGTGATATCATTATCACTTCTCACGCTCACTCCGGAAATATTCACATTGATTCTCGTTCATCACATGATTTCATCGTTTGGAATGATATTTCATGCAGAATTCGGAACAAAGACTTCCGGTCAACGTTCTCCAACAAGAATCGGAACATTTCATTGAACGCTTCAACCATTAGCAAATCCGACAAGAGATTTTGCGGAGTCGTATCGTCCGGCGATTGTATCTCATGCACTTGATATTCATGAAGACAATTTCTCCGAGATCTTCTTCAACCAATCCCATGCGTCTTTTAAATATCAAATCAATTTATCAATGATTGGAATCACGTCTTTTGAGATTGAAATTGCTCGTTTCACGAATGCAACTTCTCATTGATGAACTCGATATTCAATATCTTGCCAAATCTGTCTTGCTGAATCAATTGGGTGCATAACTTCATGAAATGTTTGAATGAAGTTGTCTTTTAAATATCCTCAAAAACTTTGATGAGACGCTTCACATTCTGCAATTTTGTCTCTCAACTCTTGTGTTTTTTGTGTGTATTCTTCAAGAGGAATCTTTCAATCTTGATAATCAATCGTCAATTGTTCAAGTTCTGCTCTGTATTCTCAAATTTTTTCTTCATTAGTTTTCAACTTTGAGTCAAGAACTTGCAATCAAGCAACGACTCATGCAAGCAATGCGATCCGTCAAGCCGGTCAAGATAAGAGTCAAATAATTGTTGTGATTGCCGGAATAATAGTCGTGCAAGCAAAAGTCAATCATGCAACCGCTCACGCAACAAGGATAAGATTTGCCGTCAATTCCGGATTCTCTTCAATCCATTTTGCAACTTTTTCAATAATTGGAGTGATTGCCGTCAATAATTTATCAAAAACAGGAATCAAAGCGTCTCCGATTGTGTTCTTTGTGTTTTCCCATGTTGCATTTAATTTTGCGATTTTTTCTTGCATGGTCAATTGAACTTCTCATGCTTCCGCAAGTTCTTTCTTTCATTGTTCAACAACTGCGTTGACGAGAGCTTGCTTTTTTTCTTCGTCCGTCAATTCCTTTGCAACCTTTCAAATGCTTTGTGCATATTTTTCGTTTGCTTCTTCCGCATTGACAACGATTCAAAGATTATCAAGGATTTGTGCGGATCATCTTCAAAGTCATGTTGTAATATCTCCGAGAGCTTCTTCCATTGTTCTTCACATGGCTTGTCATTTCAAACGAGCAATTTCAATCATTGTTGCCATGTCGTCCGTGTTTTTTACAATTCACAAAGCATAAGCCTTGTTTGCTTGTGCCATGAGATTTGTGTCCGCAACTGTTCCTTGACTTGCCTTTCTCATTGCGTCAAGCATATCTTTTGAAGCAATTCAAGCGGATTCGGATAAACGTTCAAATGATTTCTGCAATGGCTCGTTTTCAATTGAAGCGTCGAGGAACTTTTTTCAAAGAGCAACAATTCAAGCGGAAACCGCTCCGCTTGCAATCTTGATCGTGTTCAAATTCTTTTTTATTTTATCTCAAAGCGAATCAAATGCCTTGCTTGCATTGTCTTTCGCATTGATAACGATATCAATATTCTTTGTTGCCATTATTTTCTTTTATTGTTTAAAGCAATTTTTCTCTTTTTTTCCGCTTTGGAATCGGATTGCCGTTTCAATAATATTATTTGAATCACATTTCGAGGAGTGTTCATGAATTCATCATGAGTTCGATGATATTTATCAATGAATAATGTTTCCAAAACTTCAACATTTCATCAATCAAACTTCCCCGCATTGTTTATTTTATCAAATTCATAATTTATCAAATCTTTTTTTTTTCGTCCAATCCCTCCGCAAATCTTGTTTCAATTTCTCACATGACTTCCGTCAATTCTGTGAAAATTTTTAAATCTGTTAAGTTTTCAATCCATTCCCTTTTTTCTTGTTCTGTCTTTGTTTCTCCGTTTATTTTAAGACATAAAGTTGGGAACAATTTGAAAGCAAGTCAAATTTCATCTTGATCCTTTTGTCGTTGCTTTGTAGCAATTGAACAAAGTTGAAAATCTTTCATTGTGATTAAATCTTTGAATTCAATCTTTGTTTCTCAAAATGTTTTTTCCATTTCAATATATTATTAAATTATAAAACTATTATTCAACAACCGGAAGAATCACGCAACGACAATTTGGGTGCAATGGAGGATATGGAGTGTTGGAATAATCCAATTTCATTTCATGTCCGTCTGCTCCGATTAAAACGTTGCCTTGATTGAAGAAGTTTTCTTTCAATCAAATTATTTTTCAATTCATCGGTCAACAAAATTCGCAAACTCTTTCGTCCAATGCTGTATATCGTTGTTTTTTTTCAACGACTCCGGAATCTTCCCAACCAATTTGAGATCATCGATTTCATGCACGGATTGTTTCCGTTCTCACGATTAAATCTGCCCTTGTTGTTTTTAATTCATTAAATGTTGAAAGAATCAAATCCCTTCAATTATCGAAAGACAATCATCTTTCTAATATTTGAGTAAAGTCTGCAACGAGTTTCTTGTTTGTGTCTTCGTCAATGGATCATGCAAATTTTTCAATGTTCTTCATGAGTTGCTTCTCCAATGCTTCGGAGATTATGAAATCACGAACGATTCAAACTTCAATCAATGCTTGTTCTGCTTCCATTTTAACGAGGTCGTCTTGTGCGTCTTTTAAATATGAATAATATATCATGCCTCGTTTTGCCATTGATAGCAAAGGAAACTTCAATTCTGCCTTTTTATTCACTTTAATTGATTTTCATTCCTTGACGTTTGCTTTGTATCGTTCCTTGTATTGTTTGAGAATTTCTTTTTCTTGCTTCTCGAAAACTTTCTGAATTTTTGCAAAATATATTTCATCAAATTTGTTGTTTCTTTGGATCTTTGCTTCCCAATATTTTTGATTGTATTCTTCCGTTCATCTTGTTTTTTCTTTGAGAGTTTTTCAAATTATGTGATGAAGTTTTTCTTTCAATTCAACGTTTTTCATTTCCGGAATCTCTAATCATTTATCGAGATCAACAATTTCTTGTTCTTCGTTTCAAGCCTCGCTTCATGCTCATCAAACTCAAAGAATATAAGCGGAACGCAACTTGTCTCAATCTGCAACCGGTGGAAGATTTCTTGTTGCACGGAATTCATTTAAAGTCATTGCATTTGCCAACCAATCTTGCCTTGTTTGTTCGAGATCTGTTGGAACAATGTTCACGAATTCAAATCGAACTCATTCTCCGAATAATTCATAATTGAAAGCCTCTGCGATTCTTGTTGCAATAGGTTTCACAACTTCTCTTGCAAAGATTCATTGAAATGAACGAACATTCAAAGCGTTGTCTCATTCTCAAAGCCCAATCATTGCCTTTGGAACACGGAAGAATCAAAGAATCTCATCACGATTGAATCTTCTTGACTCAACGAAATCCATTTCCTTTTGACTTGCGTTGATTTGTTTATATTTCAAACCTCCCGTCAAGATTCAAACTTTGTGTGAATTATCTGTTCAACGATATTTTTGATCCCATTTATTTTGAATTTGATTCACTGTGTCTTGATTGAGATTTTGTTCTGTTTCAAGAACTCCGTCAACGCTTGCATTATTATAAAAGAATTTCCAATTCCATTTGCTTGCTTGATAATCTGCGTCAATTGCTGTTGCAATTGCTTGAACGTCTGAAAGTCATTCAACATTCAATGGATAAGGGAAACGAGGATTGAAATTCTGAATTGAAATAATCTCATCAACTTCGAATCTTTTTTTCTTGTTTGGTCAATAAGTATATTCGTAATATTCAATTGCTGTTTGAGTATCGTTCAAAACGGCATGAACTAAATCGGAACGAAGAACGTGCAAAGCAACAATCTTGTTTCAAACTTTATTTTTCCAAATATAAGCTCATCAACTCAATTTCATATAAGAAACAACGTTCAACAATAAGTCATAAGTTATCAAATCCAATAATGGATCATTTATTGGTTTTCATTTTCAATCCGTTGTTTGTTTATCCAATTGTGCGACGGCTTGTGCGATTGTGTTTACTGCAACAAAAGCTCGTCATTTATAAAAATTCAAATAATCCGTTTTTGATAATTTATGCAAATCACGGCTTGAATATTCATTATAAATGTCAACAAACAATCATTCATTGATTCCGTTTCATGTGTTTTCGATGAATGCTTTCTTGTTTGATTGAAATATTTTGCTAAACCAACTCATTTTGATTATTTTTTTGAATTAAAACTTTTTTTCTTTGATTCCTTTTTTTCTTCATGATTTTCTTCCTTCGGGATTTCATTGGATTCAATTGTGTTTTCTCTGTCTTTTATCCTTGGAAAAAACTTTTTTTCTTTCATGTTGTTATTTGATAGGAACTAAAACACGACAATTCAATTGGCTTGATAAATACAAACAAGGTCATTTTCACAAATCAATCTCTCCAAAATTCCCTTGTGTTGCGTCAACTTGATTCACAACTCCGCCCAATGTGAAATCTTGATCGAAAGCGTCAATCATTTTTTCGAAACAATTGAGAACAATATTCATTGCGTCGCCTCTTGAAATTTGATTCATTTCTTGAACGATCACAATATTGAATATGAAATCTCTGTAATTGTTCGCAGTATCTGCAAACTCGCTTTGTAATTCAACCGGCTCGAACATAACAAAAGGGAATCATGAAACGTCTTGTGTGAAAACGTTTGAATTTTCTGCAAAACATTTTCATTCTCATGTCAATGAATCGAGCTTTGTTTTTATTGCATTTCTGACGTCTGTTATTTTTACGATCATTAGTCTTTGCAAATTTTATAAATCATTGTGTCAATTTCTTTTTGGAATATTTCGTCAACTTGATCTTCTCATCTTTCAACCGCACGCTCCATGAATGGATTTGCTTTTGTTCATCTTCTCATGATTGAGATCCAAACGCTTCACGGATTCAATCAATGTCTCAACGCCCATTCTTCAATCTTGTTTCGAGGTGCTTTGTGCGGACGTGTTCATTCATGAACAAATATCGCATATTCAACCGGATTGAACAATCTTCCATAAAATTTCTTGAATTCTGTTTGAAATCATGCACGCAACCTTCATTCATCAACCGGAGTTTCTTCCATTGCATATCTTTGAAGCAATGCAATTGATTTCTTTATTGACGTTGAAAGCACCTTCACAACGGTTTCCGTTCAAAAATATTTATTTATATCGTCCAAATGCTTCTTGTTTATTTCAACGTCAATCATCTTTTATTCATTCTTTGGAAGAACTAAAACAACACGCACACGATCAATCCTTATTCATTTTGCACGAGCAAACGATTTCACTTGATAATTTGTCCCATTGATTTGAACAATGTCGGATTCTTTCACGTCGAACGGATAATCACATTCAAAGTTCCAAACTTGCCCAAACCTATTCAATCAAACGTCTTGATTGTTTGGAGACGACGGAGACAAATATCATTTTGCTGTGGTTTGTGTTGCTTGATATGTTGATTTTTTGTTTCCGTTTGAATCCGTTGCATATACAAGACGCATGACGGTTGCCGTGTAATAATCGAGCTTGAATATACTCATGTTTTTTATATCGCAACAATTAAATATTTATTCAATAATGCTTGAACATTGCTTGTCATTGTTGAATGATCAAACGTGATAGTTGTTCAAGAAACGCTTTCACTATTGATTCAAGTTGTTTTTTGAGATTCAACAAGATTCCCAACTAATAATGCAAGAGCAGTTTTCAAATCTGAATATTCTCTCTGAATATTATTGAAATCTGAATAAATCAATTCAAATCATATTTTTATATTGTTATATCATCTCGGAAGAGGATTTTTGAAAACAACTTGTCCGTCGTCTTTCAATAAATATGAATATTCGTCAAAATCTTCTCGATGAGGATATTCTCGGGGATTTTCATTATATTGAACGGAAGTCAATTCTTTCACACACTTTCAAAGGAACAAGATTCTTTGTCCCGCTCCGTCGAATTTTGCTTCTTGATCTCATAACGCAAGCAAATCAACTCACGTCATTTCATAAATCTTTGCAACTGCGGATTGAATATAAATTCAAAGAATTGTGTCTTGATCATTTCAAGAGATTCACAAAATTTGTTTCACGAATGTGATTGCATATTGAAGATTTTGTTCATCGGTTGTTTGTGCCATTTTATATTGAATCTCAATTTAAAAAACGTCTGCAAAATATTTTCCTATTCATGAAAACTCGCAAACGTCATCATCTTTTTTATTTATTTAAAATCTCAAATATTCCGTTGTAGTTTTTCAAAACATTTTCCGAGATTTCATATTCTTCTCCCTTTTGGAATGATCCGTAATTGTTTTTTGCAACAACATGGATTCTTCAAATTGGTTTTGTTTGAACTTTTGAAACGAAATCTTGCTTTGTTTCGTTTGGTTTTGTTGTTTCTGCTTCGTTGTTTTCTTCAACTGCATTATTCTCAACAACAACATTTTTCTTGTCCTTTTTTGCCATGATTCAATCATTTAATGAATAAAATCTGAAACAATATTCATGAGAGCGAATTGCTCCGCCCTCATTATATTATAGCAAATTCATATTCACATTATGACAAAGAATTTTTGCGAAATTAAGCACTTGCAACACCTGTCTTCAAAACTCCGAATGCAGTTGGGAAGATAACGTGTCCGGCAATTCTTTCACTTGCTTTGAGAGATTGAATATCTTTTTCCCAATTTCATGAAATATATCATGCAGAAAGAGAAAGTTGTCTTCTATCTCCGAATGCCCAATGTTTAAGATCTCCGAATAAAACGAATGCTTTTGAAGCTCCGCTTGTTGAATCTCATGGCATAGCGTCAACGATCTCCAAAGGATATCAAAGAAGATAATTCTCCAATTGTCCGTCTCTTATTGATCTTGTTGAGAAGAAAATTGGTTGTCCGTCTTTATCCTTTAATTTTTCAATATATTTCACAATATCTTGACTCATAAACCAACGAGGTTGTCCCTTCTTATATTTCATTGGAACGCTTCTTATAACGTCGATTAAGTAGTCATAATTGATTGCAGAGAATTCTTCTCATGTTCCCATTGTTGTGATATTCACATTTGTATCTGCAAGAAGAGCTGTGAATTTAGAAGAAGCAACAAGAACGTTTTCGTCTTCAAATTCTGCGATTTTTTCTCCGATAAGTTCTGACATAAGAGACCAAATTTCTTGATCTGTCATGTTATCTTCGATCAATTCGTTTGTTGCAGAAACAAGAGCAGTGATTTTATATGCTACAAGTTGGCAATTTCAAACTGTTGGCTTGCTTCAAGTATAAGCACCGGCTTCATCTGTCCAATAAGCAACGATTGAATTTGTGATTGTTGAAATATTCTTTGTGTCTGTTCACATTGGAATAATTCTTGCATATTTTCTCACAATTCCGGCTTCTGTTGCAACTCTGAAAACCTCTCTTGCGAATTCTTCTGGCACCATATATCAACCTTCGTTGTTTGTTCCTTCATTTAAATATGTTGCCTTTACGCTTGCAACTTCTGCGTCGTTATGACATTTTGCAAGAGCTTTGAAGAATGCTCCCATTGTTTTCTTTGCTTCATTAAGATTTGTTTTTTCTTCATCAACTCATAATTTGATTGAAGCATTCAAATTTGAGATTGCTTTTTCAAGATTTGAAACTTTTTCGTCCATTTTAGCGTCAACAGTTGCTTCAACTACTCATGGAAGAACTTCTTTTAAAGTTGTTTCAAGTGTTGTTTGTAATTCTTTTTGATCCATTTTTTAAAAGAATAATAAATAAAAGATTTAAAGTTTGATTTTATGCAGAACGTCTGACACAACTTTCGAAACATTTTGCAATGCTTCTTTCTGCATTTTGATTTTTGCGTCCTTGTCTTCTTCAAGTTCGCCGGCGTTGTCGTCCGCCTTTCTATTATTAGAAATAAAATCCTTAATTTCTGAACGAAGAGCTTTCACTTCTTCAAGAACGTCGTTCAATGAAATAGCTTTTTCTTCGTCTCCTTCGGATTCAACGTGCATTTCTGCTTCGTTTTCTTCCGCTCACAAATCAACAACTCCTTCATCTGTTGAATTTTCCTCATTTTCTGCTCATGATTCTTCATCATGTGCAATTTCTTCGGATTCTTGCTCATTTGTTTCTTCTTTGATCAATAATCCTTTTGAAATTAAATCCTCAACGATTTCCTTTCCTAAACTCAAAGCATTTGGATTGCAAGGAACGGGAACAAAACTCACTTCAAGCAATTCTGCTCTTGTGATAATATTTCTTTCGTTTGGATCTCTTTCTTTTGGAATGAATCAAACGGAAACGGTCTTGATGAATCCGCCGTCATATAATGTTTTTACGTCTTTTGCAAGTTCTGTTTCTGCAAAGACTCATTCAACGATGAGTTTATTATCTTCAACATAAACGCTTGTTGCCTTTCCGATTATGTTCTCAACTTTGTATATGTGATTTGCAATGATAACCGGATTTTTCATGAAGTTTCATAATTCCCAACCGGAAATCTTTATCACTTCTCCGGCTCTGTCGATTGTTTCATCACTTGCAACAACCTTGAAACTTCCATTTTCTCCGATTTCTTTTATATCGAATCATGCAAGTTTGTTTGAAAGTTCTTTTGCAAGTTTTTCTGTCAATTCAAACATTTTCGATTCATTAAATATAAAATTTTAATAGCTTGATTTTGTGTTCAATAATTTTGCAGAGATCATTGAAGATTCTGTCATTGAATATAAAGCTTTAAAGTTGATTGATTGTCTCACAAGAGCGTTGTTATCTTGTGTTTTTGCAAATTCATTCATGATAATGCTTGCAAGATCAATCGTCAATGTCGGATTTTGAGAAGTTCCGATTGTGTTATTTGTATCAATGATTTTTATTCTCATTGCTTTTTTAGCTCCGTCCATGAACATTGTTTTATAAGTTGCGTCGTCCCAAAGCATTTCAAGACTTCCTTCAACAGAGAAGAATGTGTTGCAGAAATCATTTGGCTCAATGCTTCATAATACGTCAACGTCTTCAAGATTCTTGTTTATTGTTAAAGAAACGCTTGTTGCGTTGATTGCTGTTGCAGAATCCAATCATGCGAGATCATCTGCAAGGAATATTTGAACGTGCTTTGCTAACATTGCATAATCTTCGGAATATGAAGGAGTCAAACTTGCGTTTGTTCCTTTTTTACTTTTGAAAGAAGCTGTTGCTTTTGCAAAGTCTCAAACCTCACAATTTAATTCAAGAGAATTAAGCATTGCAAGAGGGAATTCCTTGTCTTGTGTATCATCTGCAATTCCTATTGTCAAACTTGTGTGTTGATTTGATTCGTCAACTGTGAACTCGTGTTCATAAGCTCCGTTTTTGCTTGCACTTGAAACAGATCCGAAAACGTTCAACAATAAATATCAAATCAAATTTGCATAAACATTGCACTCGAAATTTCATTCTGCATATTGTTTTACAACGTGTCCGTCAAAGCTGTCTTCGATAACTCCGATTGAACTCTCGTCAATCACTTTTTCGGATTTTTCCTCGAAATCAAGACTTGCTTTTGGTGCATATATTGTTGGAGCAACTGCTGTTCCTCTTGTTGATTCTTTTGCGAATCAAACATTTATTTTTCTTCCAATATATTTTGACATTGTTTCTTGTTTGGAATATAAAAACAATATTAAAATATTTAGGAATCATCAATTTTCAAGCCGTGTTTTTTAATTCGTGTCATTTTGACGCCTTATAATTTCTCACATTTTCTTTTGCAAACGTTGAAATGTCCTTATATCATCAATAAAAAGTTTCTTCATGAGTTGCTTTTTTGTATATTTCCTTTGATATAAAAATATCAAATACGCTTTTTCTCTCGATTTGAGAGCGTCAAATGTTTTCTGTTCGATGAATGGAGGTGCAATTGTTTTCATGTTTTGATTTTTGATTTAATAAAAGTTTGGCTCTTCCCTTTCTATCAATTCAAAATAAACACGCATTGAAATGGCGTCCGCACAATCCGGAGAACGTCAAATCAATTTCTTGATTTCATCTTTTGGGATTATCTGCAACGGTCAATCTTTATCAATCTTCCATGCTTGAATTGAATCCAATTCCTCAATGATCCTTGTTTTCAAATCATCATCAATATTCTTTATTGAAAGACTTCCGTCTTTGATTCGTTTCGCAAGCATGAAGAAACATTGTGAACGCAAATTCAAATATGTCTTATTCAATCATTCCTTCTCTTGTTCTGTTGCGTCTTTTGTTGGAATTGGTTTTGATCATCATTGAAAGATTTCACAACCTAAACCGGAAAGCCCTCGTCATAATCATGAGCCGTCATATACGATATTTTTTAATTTGACGTTGTGTTCTTGTTTTTTCATGAGAATGAGATTCTTGACGGATTCCGGAGTTGATTTATCCTCGACGATTGTCTCAATGATTCTCCGTCAATCAAAAACATAAATGATTGTTGAATCCTTTCATGTTCATGCAACGTCGCAAACGATATATTTTTCCCCTCATGTTCATTCGTTTGTGAAAATTGATTGCAAATCACGATATGAATAAACCTTGTTTTCGTCGTCGTCATATTCCCGATTTCAATAAAAAAGACGTTGTTTCAATGGTCAATCCGGCATGAGAGACATTTTCTTTATATAATCCGGAGAAATGAATGGATTGTCTTGTGCGAGAATCTGAATAAATTTCTTGTGATTCTCAATCGTTCAATTCTTTTGCGGTTTATAAAATTCTTGATAAACTCGATTCTTTCATGGATTGCAAGAGAGGAGGAGCATTGGCTTCAATCCGAGTTCCTCGTTTCTTCGTCTTCCGATTCTTGAACTAAAAACTTGATAAGCCTTTGAAGTTATTTGAACGGCTTCGTCGATAAATCATCACGTCAATTCAAGAGATCATAAATCATCGAAATCCGGATCTTGTGAAGGATAATATTTCAAATCAAGCAAAAGAATTTCACTTCCATTGAAAAATTTTAACGTGTTCGGAGTCTGTGGATCATTGCTTCATGTGATTTTGAATTCCTTTCACTCAACAAATCAAAAATATTGTTTCAACATTGTTGTCATTGTTTTGAGTGTTGTGCTTCTCAATGTTTTCATCTTGCTTCTTCCCATTCCTCGACGAGTTCATGGATAATTCAATGCCATTGTTGCAAGTCGCAAATCTCATGTGAAAGACTTGCTTCATCATGCTCCTCATCAAATCAACAATTCCAAAATCGGAGACTCTTGATCTGTTAAAATGTCTCGGACTTCGGTTTGTTTTGGGAATAGTTCAATGGTTTTCATGTTTATTCTTTTTTATTGATATCTGCACGGATAATTTGGACGAGAGGTCAATCTCATGTGATTTCCGTTTTTCATTCATTCTTTGCAATTGTTGTTGGCTCTCACAATTCCGTCTTTGTCATTTCTCGGAGAGTCTTTAAATCTTTGACGGGAATTGTTCAAGCCTCATTGACTTGTCAAAGATATTGTTTCAACTTTACTTGCAACAAATCAATCACGTTTCTTTTTGCTTTCAATAATTCATCAATTGAGATTTCGAGATCCTTTGCAAGTTCCGTTTGTTTCTTTGCAAGAGCTTTTTCAACAATTTTTTCTTTCCGTTCCGCCTTCTCCTTTGCTCGTCCCTTCGTTCTGTTCTTGATTTGAGTGTTCTTGTCTGTTTCTTGGTTGAGTCTTGTCTTGATAAACGAATAAACGTCATCGAAATCGGATTCAAAGAATTCGAGTTTCAAAGCCGGTCGATCATATTTCGTTTGCATGGTGCTTTTTATTGAATTAAAACATTTCTTCTTTTTGTTTTGGCTTTGTTTCTATTGTGATATTATTTTCTAACTTCCTAAATCTGACGCAATGATTGTTTGGCTTGAAGTGATTGTCCGACGTGCTTATTTGTTTTAAAACTCCATTGAATAGCGACTTCACAATATATCATTTTTTCATTTTGTAATTTATCACTTCTCGAACGTCATCTTGAAAATATATTTGATCTCAAATATTTAAATTCCTTTTTTTCTTCTTGTATTCATGATCCTTTGAATATTGTGTTCTTTTTCTGTAATCTGCTTTCATTTCGTTTCTGCATTGCTTACAATTGGAAGTTCTTCAATTGATTCAATCCTTCGTTTTTGCAAATTCATCTCGATTTTTTAACTTCTTGCACCTTGAACAAACTCTTCAATTTTCTGTTATTATTGTTCAATATCTTTTTCTCTTTCATATTTTGTTGAAGTCTTTGTTTTGAATAGCTTCTTCTTTTGGAATGTTGCATTGAAGAACTCTGTTTGAAAATACGGATCGTTTTGGTTTTGGATCGCTTTGTTGATTATATCGAGAGTATAGTTCTTTATGTTTGAGATTATAAACTCATCACTTTCACATTTTTTAATTCAATATAGAAACTAAACATTCAACCGGATCATCTTGTATTGATAATAGCATAATCAACCTTTCTTCTAATTTTATTTCTCAATATAAGTTATCTAATTTAAATGGTCTTATTCAATTATGTTCTAATTCAATAACTTTATACTTGTCTATCTTATTATTTTCTACAAGTCGTTTGATAAAACAGTATTCTTTTGATAATATGAGCGTATAATGAAGACTTTGTCAATTATCTAATTCGAATGTTCTGTTCAATTCGTCATAATATACAAATTTTGAAACAAATCCGTCTTCACTCTCATTCAATAACTTTATTAGTTTATCGTTTGATTTTTGATCCATTATAAACTCGCAAGAAATAAAATAAAAAATCAAATTAAAAAGAATCAAAGTATTCAAAACAAAATATGCAATATTCAAACTGTTTCTTCATCTTCGAATAATTTATATTTTGCATGAATATACATGACTCATAAATGAACGAGCATATAAGCAATGATCATTATTGCAATTAAAATCATCAATGTCATTTTTTTAATTTGAAGGAATAAAACGTTTATCCGGTCGATTATGTTCTTTCAAAACATTTTTCCGGTTTTCTATATCTTCCGCAATTTGTTTTCTCACTTCTTCAACGATCGTTGGATTTTCACAAGTCTTTGAAAGATAATGGAAGCATTGACAACTATCCGTCCATGCAATTTGAAGTCATTCTTCTTTTGCACGATGAAAAATCCAATCGTCTCAAAATCGGAGCTTGATTCTCGGATCAATTGGCAAGATTTTTAATAAATCCGACTTTTTCATTGCCCAACAATGTCCGGCAATGCAATCCGGTTTGAATTGTCCCCCTTGTGCGTATGGAGTGAAAAAATAAGGATTCAAAACTTTCATGTCGCATTCTTTTTCAATGATCTCGTCGAATCCTTCCGACATTTCAATGTCATCGTTTATCACGAGAATTGTTTCATTTGTTGCAAGTTCTGCAACATGATTCCAAAGTCAATTGATTTTCTCTCCGGTTGTTTGAATAAATGATTTAAATGTTCAATTTTTTTCGTCCCAATTCTTTTGAAACGATTCAAGTTGTGATTTTTCAACTGTTCAAGGATTATCAACCAAAAAGATAAACTCAATCGGATTCTTTTTGTTTTTGAGAATATTCTTGATTGTGTTGTCTGTATATCGAGTTCGTTTATAAATCGTCATTGCAACCGTCAACATTTTCTTCATCGTTTACGGAATAAAAAGTTCAATCAACGTCATAATGCTTCAAACAAACTTTCCTATGTGCAAAGATTTTAAAATTGTAATATCTGCAACGTTCATGAAACAAGAGATCTTCCGAAATAGGAAAGTGAATGATTTTGATTGAGTTGTCGTCTTCATATCTGAAAATTGGCAAAAATTTTGGATATGCTTTTTCAAGTTCAACTCGTGATCATGTTATCAATGGAACATAATGTGCAACCTTAAATTCAAAAGGATAATGATTGTATTCTTCCCGCATTGTTTCAAGGACTTCTCTTTTATAAAGAACAAATCATGTCCCAATGTTTGCAACTTCGAACACGTCGTCCGGAACAATTGGAACTTGTTGCAAATTTATATATTCACGGAATCAATGTTTGTCCGGTTGTTGATCAAATATGCAAAGTTTGTGCGGGAATTGTCTTCAACGAATCAAACCTCCGATGATATCTTTGTCCGCTTCCAATAATAATTGCAAAGCGTCTTTCTCCGGTGCATTATCATCGTCGCAAAATAACAAATAATCAAAGTTTCAATTCAAAGCTAATTTGACGGCAAAATTCCTTGCCGTGTGAATCATTGTTCTCAAAATCACTTTTTCTTCGACTTCGTATCATTCCGGAACAATCATTTCATCAAGAGCCTTCCTCACATGATCATTGATTTCTCATGAATAACATGGAATCGCAAGCAAGATTTTTTTATTCATCGGATTTTTTATCATCGGATAAAATCTGAACACATTCCGTGAAAACATATTCCGCAACAATTGAAGCATATTTCTTCACGGATTCGAAAGTTTTTTCGTCTTGATCATTATTTTTGTTTGCTTCTCCAAATATTTTTGCAAATTGTTTTTGAATCTTTGGTTTGCTTTCATATAAAAGCAAGATTGCGTCGAGGTGCTTTGAATCTTTTGCGGATTCAACAATGTTTTTAATCTCCATTTGATAATAATTAAATTATAAATCTGACTAATAAATAATAATTTCAAGGAAGTCTGACTCTCACAGAACATGAGTTCGGATTCTCATGGCGTTGCGTTAAGAGGATCTTTTTCTTTTATCTTCATATTTTTACTTTCCATGAAAACAGCCTTCTCCGATTTGTTTTCTTCCTTGTTGTCTTTTATCCGTAATATTTGACAATTGAAACAAGTTCTTGATCATACATTTTGCAAAAAATCCGGATCTTTTTTGAGACTCTGTCAAAATCTCAATATCGAGTGTTTGTTTCCAAATGATCATGATTGCGTGTCGTTGCAATCCGCATTTCTGTTTTTTTCATGGATTTCCTTTGTTAAATTTTAAATATTCTTTGAAGACTCAACAATTCTAAATCTGAATAATCATTCATAAAGTTTTGAACTTCTTTCAATGTGTTGAAATATTCAAATAAATGTTGTTGCTTTTGTCTTGAATAAAACATTCCGCAATATGTTTTCATGATGAAGTATTTTTGAAATATAAAAAGTCGGAATTTCCGATTTTTTAGGATTGTGATTCCTTTCGTTTCTTCCATGATTCGTCTTTGCTTGCATTCCTATCTCGTCAAGGGTGCTTTGCAAAGATTTCATCATTTAATGCTTGATATTTTTTAAATATTTCGGAAAAAAGTGTTCTTCATGATTTAATGAGAGCATTTTTTCAATATTTTTCGACTCGTTCAAGATTCTGAACTGCTTCTTCTCCGATTTTTTTCACTAAATTTTTTCTGTATTGTTCCTTGATCTTCAAAGCCTTTGAGTCTCATCAACTCATTTGTTTATTGGATCGTCAAAATTGCGGTCGAACGTTGTTTTCATCAAAACAAGTTTGATTTATTGAAGCGGAAACAAAGTGTCATCATTGCGTTTCTCTCCGATGAACTTTCTTTCATGTTGTGATCTCTTCAACGATTCAATCATCATTAGCACGAGAAATTTTGCACCAAAGTTGAAATTCTTCTTTTGCCATGCTTTTTGTGATTGATTTTTTCCCTTTTATCTTAATTGAGCGGTTTCAAAACTTTGTTGTTTCGATTCCTTTTTTGATTTGTTTCTCAAATTCTGCTATTGCGTGTCTTTTTTCACGCTCGCATTTGTTCGCATTTGCGATTTTATATCTTTCATATTTTTTAAGATATTTGTCGAGCAATCAAGCCTCTTGATTAACTTTTGACATATAAAGCCTTGTTTTTGCTTTGTAATAATTGAGCCTTGATTGTTCGTTTCTTATTCTTCTTTGTTCAAAGAATGCTTCGATTTCTCTTGTGTTTGCAAAACTTTTTTTCATTATAACGCAAAATCTCAATCATATAAATGATTGAGTCTCAATTTTTTCCTTTCACTACGACTTCATAATATAAATATATCAAATAAATTCAAGAGTTTTTTGTTTTTTTATTTTTTGGCTTGATTTTAAAAATGTCAATAATTAAAACAGACAGTCGGAGGGAAAATATCGAGTTGAGATTATTTATATTTTTTTTGATTATAAAATGGAACTCGATATTGCAATTCAAAAATTTATTAAGTATAGGATTTATGTTCAAAGAATATCACAAAATTCAAGGAGTTGTGATAAATGAGCATTGAGACGTTTTCATGAATTCATGTTCACAAAATATTCAAGGATCATTGACGTTGAAGAGATAACATTTGACGATTTTGTTGATTATTCCGAATTTATGGAGAATAATGAATTTAGACGATGAAGAAGTCTCGCAAAAAAAGTGAAATTGTCTCACAATTCAATAGTGAAGCACCAACAAATTATAAGAACATTTCTCAAATGGTGCTATTGCAACAAATTTATTGCAACAGATTTTTGAATCATGAAAGTTTGAAACATTGAGAGAAGGGAAAACATTTCCGTTTTGTCTCATGATGAGATCAAACAGTTTTTTGAAGTTGCAGAACAGAACGAAAAAAGAATTGTTTGAATCCGTGATTCACTTCTTTTTCGTGTTGCTTATTATACTTGATTGAGAAGGACGGAGATTTTGAATCTCACATTTGAGCAATTGCTTTGTGATGATCAATTCCAACTTATTGGAAAGAAAGCAAGAGCAAGAACAGTTTATTTCGATAAAGAATCAAGGATAAAAGAACTCGCACTTGAATTGAAATATTTATATTCAAAAGAATTTTGAATCGATTGAAATGATTTTGTTTTCCGTTCTGTTGCTTATCCTCAACATTGAAGTCAACTTTCAAATTGAAGCGTTTATTTTATTTTAATCAATTATAAAACAAAAATTTGAATTGATCCAAAAAGAAGATTGACTTTGCATTCATTTCGCCACACATTTGCAACGACGCTTCTTGAAAATGGAGCGAATTTGAGAGAAGTTCAATTGTTGCTTTGACATTCTTCAATTCATTCAACGGAAATTTACACACATATTCCAACAATTAAATTGAGAGCTTGTTCTCAACTTTTGCATTTATCGTAAACGAAATATTAAATCAAATGCCTAAAAAGTCGAGAAACGAACAAAACGAACAAAACGAACAAAAACAAAATCACGAAAGAAACACGACTGAAGAATTGAGAAAACTCACGAAACGAACAAAACGAACAAAACGAACAAAACTTTGAAAACGACGGCGGAATGCGGAAAGTTTATAAAAAAAATTCCTATTTATATTTATATAAATATATTATATATAAATAATATTATTATATTATATTTAACAAGAAATTATTTTTTTATAAATTTTATATTATTATTTGATAATAAATAAAAAATAAGAGAATAATTTTTTAAAAAAAATAAAAAATCGAATTCAAAAAATTTGCTTATTTATGCGGTTTTAAAACTTTATTAAAAAAAAGTGTTTTTTTTCTTGCAAAATAAAAAAATATCAATATGCTTATATCAACACAACGGAATCGATCCGGAGTTGAATTGGAAAAACTACAAGCAAAATTATTTTCTATTGAATACTTGACCGCTTTTGTAGAATGTCAATAGAAAATAAACAATAGTTTCTTCATCTTAACACCATTGAAATCGTTGTGTTCAAACTCAACGATTTTTTTTCAAATGCTTGACTTCCTTCCACTACACACATTGAGTCTCAACTCATCAAGCAAATTAAAAATCGGAGTTCGAACTTTTATCCCCTTTACTACAAGCAACATGATCAAAATCACAACAAAGGGCAACAACTTGAACTTCATGGCTTATTTGCCGGATTGAAGAATCAAGGAATGCTTGAAGGTTTGTTGAAGATTCTATCTTGCGGAATTGAATGAACACTTCAAATTGAAGGTTGAGGACAAACCTCTCAAAAAAGAAGAATTTATCCTTGTCGAATAACAAATGAGAAAATGATTCAGATTCGATTGAAGATTGTTGGAGATCGCAAACACAATCAAGGACGATGATAAACGTTTGAAGTTCTTCGAAGCAATAATCAATCTTTGAATCAATGACGAGATTTCGAATGTGCAAGGGATTTCGAAAGAACTCGGAAGGGCAATGATAATTCTTTGAAATGATCTTCATCTTTCGGACGCAAGGGCGGAAGCATGAAGACAAGGAAACAAAAAATGAAACAAAAACGCACAAAAAGAGAACACACAAAAACGATCTGTTTCTTTACAAGATTCTACACAACCAAAACAAAAAACAGAAAAACAAAAGAAAATGGAAAAAGAAAAACACGATGAGAATGTCGATTTAATTGACAAAATCAAAGCCAAAGTTGAATCGCTTTGATTGATATACAAATCCGGAGCAAATGAACGGATAAATGCAACGAATATAAACAAATCAAAAAAGTTTAAGAGCGTTGCTGAAAGATTCAACATGACAAGCGAAATGCTTGCTCTCGCTGTCATCGAAATCTCAATGTCGGATAAATTCCGAGCTTGAAAGATAACAAATTGCGAAATGATTTATCGTCATTATGACAAGATCATAAACAATTGAATGAAAATGCAAGCAATCAATCAAAATTCAATTTGAGTTTTACCATGAGCATAAAATCATGAACGCAATAAAAGAATATAAGCAATTGACTTGCATTAGGTTGAAGAATTGAACGATTCTCAACACGCCGGCAAGCATGGAAGAAGTTGCAAGATTGCTCTCCGATAAATCAAAAGATTATATCATCGTTGATTGAGTCGGATTCAATCGTTTGACTTCGGTTGATGATTTCTTCCCTTTCACTCCGAACGACATGGACTTATTCATCTTATCGCAAGACAAGGAAGTTCAAAAGAAGTTGAGAGAGATCTTGAACGAGAGGGAATCAAAATGACTCAAAACAAATTGAACGGAACATTTGTGGAAAATATATGAAAGCAGATTTATTTCAAACGACAATTAAAATGACGGAAACAACTTCAACAACATTAAATGGGAAACTCATGGAGTTTCAAAAAAAGAATATCGTTATCAAAAGGAATGCAACCGCAGACGTTCTCATGAAGAGCGGTTGAAAATATAGTTATTCATATTCAAGCTACGATTTTATTTGGGAACAGATTTGAAAGGAATTAAATGAATTGAAGATTCTTGTCTCTCATGCAATTCAAGACTATTCGGAAACATTGTTCCTTGAAACAACAATCACGGATCTTGAATCATGAGAAACAAAGCAATCAATGATTCCTTTGAGCAAAGATATTGATCCTCAAAAAATGGGATCCGCAATAACATATTTCAAGAGATACAATCTCGGAGCTTTGTTGAATCTTATCATCGAATGAGAAGACGACGACGGAGCAACTGCAACAAGAAAGAATGTTGCAAAAAATACAACAAACACAAAGAAGCCGGATTTTCTTGACGCTAATTTCGAGAAGTTCAAGACATGGACGGCATGAAAGAAACTCGATGAGATCATTGCAAAGAAAAATGAAATCGTCGTGAAATATACGATCTCGGAGGAAATGATTTCAAAATTAAATGACTTTTTATCTTCTTTATAAACTGCAAGCATGAACAAGCTTTTAAAACTCGCACTCGATAATCTCAAATATAATGAATGAATAAATGTTTGAGAATACACAATAAAAAACGGATTCAAAGGACAAATGATTTATAAGGACGACGCAATTATTTGAGTAATTGTTGATTGAGATATTTATATCAATTGACGATATAAAAGGAACTCATTTGAAGTCGCTATCCATGACAATCAAAATTCTTTGATCTCATTTAT
>Ga0326513_10001145_pt1 | contig 21546 bp, 42 predicted proteins | sample 2_2465_0518_D_FD_203654 | JGI IMG/M metagenome (GOLD analysis project Ga0326513, IMG submission 203654) | Bovine rumen microbial communities from UC Davis, California, United States - 2_2465_0518 | ecosystem: Host-associated > Mammals > Digestive system > Stomach > Rumen | place: USA... | reverse complement strand
TGCACAGCCTGACCGCATTGGTGGTCGTGGCAAGGCTGGTTTGATGGTTCCTCGTGTATTTAAGACTCATGAGGGAGATATCTTTACCACCAATACTATTGCTGATGAAACCGTTGCTCTTGGTGCAGTTCTTTCACCAAATGCTAAGGGCTATCTTTCTGCTAATGGTGATGGAAGTCTCCAGTGGCAGGTTGTTAAGATTTATAATCTTGGCGATATGCAGAAGGCCGTTAAGGTAATGCGTATTAAGTAATAAGGAAAGGAGAGAAAAGCTATGTTGGAAAGAAATGAACTTGTTAAGTTAATGAAAGCAACTGCTAAGGCTGATCGCTCTGCTCCTGTTGCTTACTCATTTAATGGCGAGAATTTGTCTTATGATGCTCTTAATGAGACACTTCGTAAGGAATTGAATGAACTCGCTGGTACATTCGCACTTTATCGTGAGAATAAGAATACTATCTTCTCAATTATTGAAGAGACTATGGATGATATTCTTCCTAAGAAGGTTGAAGAAGAATATATGAAGTTCGCTGAAGTAAAGACTATTGCTCAGGGCAATTCTACTATGTTCTGGCGTAAGCATGATCGTCAGCGTGCAAAGCAGTTCATTACCAAGGTCGGTTTGGCTGGTATCTACGAAGTATTCAAGCTTGGTAAGGATACCCCTATCGAAGTTCAGACCAGTGCTATCGGCGGAGCCGCACAGATTGGTCTTGAAGAGTTCTTGGATGGACGTGCTGATTTTGCTGAGGTAACTCAGATTGTTATGGAAGGTATTGAAGAGCTTATCCAATGGGAAGTTGGTGCTGCTCTTAAGGAAGGTTTGACTCAGCTCCCTGCTCTTAATACTGTTAAGGTAAATGGCTTCGATCAGCAAGCATTTGATCGTTTGCTTGCTATTTCTAGTGCTTATGGTACTCCTACTATTTATTGCACTGAAGAGTTCGCTGCTACTATTCTTCCTGAAACTGACAATGGTACTTATGTACGTTGGTCTGATAATATGAAGGATACTTTGTGGAATAATGGCCGCTTTGCTAGCTATCGTAACCATGTAATTAATATTCTTCCTTAGGGATTCACTGATGCAACTCATACTACTAAGGTTATTGATCCTGGCTATTGCTACATTCTTCCTGGTAATGTAAAGCCTGTTAAGATCGTTATGGAAGGTTCTACTATTGTTGACGAATATGTTAACAAGGATCGTTCTCGTGAAATTCAGGTTTACAAGAAGGTTGGCGTTGGCGTAGTTATGACTCCTGATATTTGCATTTATGTAAATAAGGATCTTGAGGGTCAGTATGGTGTTTATACTGGTGATCAGGAAGTTCCTGGCAATAATGACAACCCATAATTTAATATAAAATAATCGCACGGGCGCGTATATATGCGCCCGTGCATTTAGAGAAAAAGGAGTTTTAATATGGATACTAATAAGAAGGTAAAAGTACGTAATCGTAGCAATTCCATCGTTATTTATAGAGTACCTGACTTGGGTGTCCGTCGAGAATTCGCACCCGGCGAGACTAAGATTCTGCCTGCGGCAGAATTGGTGGCACTGGCTCAAAAGAGCGGTGGGCTCTCTATTTTGCGCGATGAGTTGTATATAGATGATCCCGATACGGTGAAAGAGACTACAATGCATGTAGAACCAGAGTATTATTTAGATGATAATGGAGTTATTGATCTTCTAAAGAATGGCTCTGTTGATGCCCTTCTCGACTGTCTTGATTTTGCACCTGGTGGGGTCGTTGATTTGGTTCAAAAGTATGCTCTTAGTCTTCCTGTAACTGATACTCGTAAGATTAAAGCAATTAAGGATAAGACTGGTTTTGATGTCGCTCTTGCGCTTAAGCATAAGGCTGAACTTGAAGCAGAAGCAGCTGCAGCTGCCGAAGAAACAAGTAGTGGTATGAAAGTTGAGCGTGCTTCTCAGCGCAGGGTACAGCCCTCTACAGCTGAAAATACAGAAAGCAGCGGAGGACGTCGTGAAACCCCAAAATATAAGGTTGTAACGCCTAAGGAGGGGTAATATGACATCATTTGATACTATCATTGATGCTTTCTTAAGTAAGATTACGGATGATATGTATTTAGAGCTTACTGAAGAAGATACCATTCGTGATGCTAAATAGTATCTGCTTGATGCCATTCCTTATTTTGAATTTCCTCGCTTTGCACTTTATGATTATGATGCAGATGCTGGAGTATATAATGTTGATCTTACAAAAGAAGAGATCAATATTTTTGCTTTATTAATGAAGCAAGCTTGGTTAGATAGATAGATTAATTCAGTAGAAAATACCAGAATGAAATATTCTGGCGCAGATTTTAAAATGACTTCGCAAGCAAATCATCTTGCGAAGCTTTTAAATTTAAAAACTGAAAATCATCGTGAAAATATTCATGCACAACGTCTTTATAAACGTCGTAGATATGGACATGATGGTAGAGTAATGTCTAACTGGTCAGTGCTTAATCAATCTGCTATTCCTTAGCAATATGATGTTGAATCACAGAGCACTATTGCTACTCCAAAGCCTTCAACTATTATCTATGTCGATAATCGAGATGCAGATGATATTGAGGTTTCGGAATGGGAACCAATAAATTCAAGTGAACATTAATTATGATTTATTACAATTTTGAAATAGCAAATTCGATTGTGATTAAGAATTTGCGGCGCTTAATTAATTAGATCTGGAAATTATTGCCAATGCGAGAAAATGAAGAAGATTGGCAAAAGCAATTAGACTCTGTTTTAATTGAATTAAGAGGACTTCACGTTATGTTTGGCGATCAACTCGATTTTCTTATTTTATTAAGTAAACTTGAGGGACTACGTGAAGAAAAAAATTTTTATACATATAGAGTGACAGTTTTTAATGCTATTTCATTATTAACTGAACTCACTAACGCAATTCATGTTGGAGAATCTTGAGTTATTTAAAAAGCGCGCAATAGCTGCAGACAATGATCGCCAACACAATCGTATGGTTATTGACCGTCGACGTGGTATGCACCGTGCGCTATTATATTCTTATCAAGCAGCTTGGGTAAAAAAAGATTCGGAAGAAGAAGAAACTCAATATGTAAGAGCTCTTATGAATCCTGATAAAGTTAAATTTGATTATGATGAAAAAATTATTTCTGTTGATTGGGAACATGGTTTTAAACCTGGAGATACTTTTGAGTGGGGTAGAGGAACTAATAGTCATTGGATCATATTAAAACCCGAAGATACAGAATTGGCTTATTTACGTGCGAATTGTCGCAGATGTAAATATTTAGTTGCTGTTGACCCAGAAACTCATGATGAATTTGGTTAGTGGGCTGCTATTCGTGGTCCAGTAGAAACTAAATTAAATACTATCCAAAAAGCAGGAATAGTAGCTAATGTTCCGAATTTAACTTTAGATATATATATGGCTGACACAGAGCGTAATCGTCGTACTTTTGAACGCTATAAGCGTTTTGAATATGATGGACGCTACTGGCAAGTTCAAGCGCCAGATTTTATTAGTACGCCTGGAGTTTTTGAAATTCAAGCCGAAGAAGATTATGAATGTCATAATGATGAAATGTTTTTAAGAGCGGATGAATTTGAAGAATTAGTACCAGATGATGTTAATGAAATTATTGGTGATCGTTAGATTAAACCTTTAGAACCACATTTATATTCTTATAAATTTAAAGAGCCATTGGCTGAATGGTATATTACTTTACCAGCAGAGAAAAATAAAGAAATTGATGACGTATTAGATTATAAGATCTTTGGTAATAAAATGAGAGTAACTTGGACTGCTATGCGTGGAGGTCAATTTATTCTTCATTATGGAGATACTGAAAGAACAATTACTGTAGAGTCATTGTTCTAACAGAGAGGAGAAAAAGGAGTTATGAAAGTTGGAGATAATTTTGCTTTACCCAAGTCTAGTTTTTTAATTATGGATAAGGATTTTGAAAAAGTTACTAATCGTATGCTACAAAATCCTCGTTTATTAAAATATTTATATTATACAGAAAATGATTGTTAGAGTCGTCCAAATTTAACGGCTGAACAAAAACTTTCATTAATTAATAAATAGATAAAAATTGTTCCTAAATTGGACATTATAAAGGATTGTCCGATTTATGTAATTATCAGTTTTGATAATTTTACTCCCAATGCCACTAATCCAGAATTTAGAGACTGTACTTTAAATTTTGATATATTAGTACATCCCGATCATTGGAACTTAGGAAATTTTGCACTTCGGCCATATAAAATTGCTGGAGAACTTGATGGTATGTTTGATAAAACTAAAATGACTGGAATAGGCGAATTGCAATTTGCTGGAGCTAATAATTTAGTTTTAAATGATTAGCTCATGGGTTTGACTATGATTTATCGTTCTGTGCAAAGTACAGAAGATACTTTGCCTATTAATGAATAAATTAGCATTATTAACTGGAGTAGATATACCTATTCCAGATTTGCAATTAACGCTACACCAGCCTACAATTAGAGAAATTTCCTATATTGGTGAATTAAATTATTTTTCTGCACTGTAGACTTTATGTTTTAATAAAGATACAATTATTGCGGCAAATCCTAAGGGCGCATCTTATTTAGCGACCATGAATGATTTTCAAATATTTATGACATTGATGAATCCTCCAGAGGATGAAGCAAAATTAAAAGTGCAGAATAACGTGATATCTACTTTGACAATTTTGTTTCCAGGATATGGGATTTAGTTATTACCTAATAATATGGGATTATATTTTAATAACACCACAACTAAACACAACTTAATGATAAATGATACTAATTTTGTTGTGTTAAAAACAGCTCTAAATGATGTCACGGGCGTGAACAATAGAGCTGGTGGAGAAAATTCAACTTATAATCCAAAAGGTAAAAAGGCAGCTGAAATTGCTGCTAAACTTATGCGTGGGCGTGCTCGCGCAGCGGCTGATAAAGGGAGTTCTCCTGACGGAGTTATTGGTCGTTATGTTTCTATTCTCACTGTTGGGCTATCGTCTATGAGTTTAGATGATTGTCTAAATTTAACAGTATATTAGCTATATGATTTATTAGAGAGATATGGCCTATATATCGGGTGGGATTTAGATATTCGCTCTCGTCTGGCTGGCGGTAAGCCCGATAATAAACCAGATGACTGGATGAAAGATTTACATTAAATAAGGAGGAAATAACCTATGAAATTTGGTGTACGCGAAATTTGCGACGTCGTTCTTAAGAGAAAGACTGGCGGTTATTTCGGCAAGCTTTATTTGGATAAAGATATGCCTGTTATGTATTTTGACACTTTAAAGACTTCTTCTCTTGAGGGCCAGAGCACCACTGTTTATGCACAGGGTGGTCGTGGTAATCCACGTTTGGTAGCTTGGGAAGGTGACCGTACTGTTACTTTCACAATGGAAGATGCTTTAATTAGTCCAGAAAGCTTCTCAATTCTTTCTGGTGCTGGATTTATGGATGCTGATGAAGACCATCCAATCTTTGTTCATACTACTGAAGAAGTTCAGGTTAAGAATGGTACTTTAACTCTTTCTCATGTTCCTGCAAAGGCTGGTTCTTTGTATATCATGTTGAAGAATGATGATGGTTCTATTAATACTAACCGTGTTCCTATGGATATTCCACTTCAGTTGAGTGATGGTACTGATCCTGATTATTTGTCTGGTGCAGTAATTACTCTTGCTGGTGCTTTCGAAGCTTGGGAAAGTGAGTATAATACTGCTCACACCGATTTAATTGCTGCTGGTAAGATTATGAACGCTACCAAGCCAGTTGCTACTGCATTGCAGTCTGAACTTGATAAGTATAAGAATGCTACTCAGGCTAGTGAAATTGTTGACTATGTTGATGGTACTAATGCTGATAATCCAGGTTCTATTATGTACGTTGATTATTATGTAAAGAGTACTCAGTATGTAAAGCAGATTGATATTGAAGCTGGTAAGTTTGGTGGATCTTATTATCTTGAAGCTTCTACCTTGTTCCGTGATCAGGGTACTGGCGAAGATTATCCTGCTGAATTTGTAATTCCTAATTGTAAGATTCAGTCTAACTTTACATTTACAATGGCTCCTACTGGTGATCCTTCTACTTTCACCTTTACTATGGATGCTTTCCCAGATTATACTAAGTTCGACAAGACCAAGAAAGTAATTGCTGCTCTTCAAATCGTTGAGGACATTAACCTTTATGATGGTGGCGCTGCTGCAGCTGCTGCTGTTGGTGAAGTTGTTCCTGGCACAATTTATGAAGATTCTGGTAAGCAGGCTCCTGGTCGTTTCACCGAGCGTGTTTAATTAATAATATGACAATAGGGGAGATACGAAATACGTATCTCCCCTATTTTTTTGTTATAGAGAAAAAGGTGATTTAATGTCTGGAATTACTAATCAATTTGTGGTTAAAGGAGGGAAAGGAGAGAATTTATTTCCGTCTTTTCATTAGTTAACCACTAGAATGGATGAAAATTATCAAACAGCAATTACTTATTATCAACAGCGAGAAAGAATTTTTGAACAAGTTTTAGCTCGAGAAGGAGTATCAAGTGCAAAAGCATATCAAGAAATGATTAATAAAAAAGTACGAGATTTTTAGACCAAAATTATAGATGTTGCTCGTGCGCGCGTTATTAAACAATTAGAAGCTGGTAGTACTATGAAAGAAGTAATTGCCCAAGCTAAATCCGCAAAAAGTACTAATGATTATGAAGTAGCTATTAATGATGTTATTACTCAAGGTTGGGGATATCGTAATGGTAGAACCAATCAAATTGTAGTAGGTTTTAGAGAAGGTTTTCCTTTTGAGAGATGGCTAGAAGAACATGCTACTTCAGTAGATCAAGAAAAAAAAGTTAATCAATTTTCTTAGAACATTATGAGGCAATTAGTTGGTAGTGTTCGAAATATGGCTGCTACTGTTGCAAAAGCTGGAGATATTCGAAGTGATATTGCAATTGCGGCGAATGGATAGACTATTGCTAAAGATACTTAGTTTGAACTAAAAACTATATTTAATATTGAAGATTTTAAAAATTTAGAAAACCCTGGATTAGAATTATTAAATGCAATTCTTAATAGTGGTGATGGTGTTGCGGGTTTAACTGAAGATGGATATATTTTTGGTTTTTAGGTAAAAGCATATGATAAAAGTGATAGTGGTAGATGGTAGAACTCTGTTCCTTTAGCTAGAGCACTTTAGGAATGTTTTGATTCTTCAAATCCTAATACTTGGAGTAGTGAATATAGTACATTATATCCTTATTATTTTTTATCAAAATATGTATTAAATATTGTTAATCCTGTTAATATTGGTACCATAACAAAAGAAGGGTTGGAGTATAATTCTGAATTTTTAAATCATTATCGTTTTTATATGGAAGTTACTTATGATGCTCGTTTACGACAAAATCGAGCACCTGATAATGCTCCTCCAGATCGTGGTGGTGGAATAGAAATTCATCCAAAAGTAGTTGGTACTACGGTTTTATTGCGTCAAGTAAAAGATGGTAAAAAATTAACTATGTTAGCGGAACGTATTAAATCTAGACAACGAGATATTTCTACAAAAGTTTTACATGCGGAATATATTTGACAAGATAAAAATTTTATCCTATAATAAATATAGATATGAGTAAAAGGAGAGATATATTATGGCTAAAGTTAGTTTAACTAAGCTTAATATTGTAAAAACTATTAATCCTATTGAAATAGAGATTAATGGAGAAAAAATTTAGGTAATTCAATATTTACCTTTGGAGCAGAAAGCTGCATTATTAAGTAGTGTTGTTAATGATGTATTAGAACCAACTGGCGCAAATAGTCCAGTAAGAGAAATGTTATATAGTATGATTTATATTATTAAGTATTATACTAATATTAACATTACTGAAACAATGATTAATAATGCAAGTAAAACATATGATATTTTAGTACAAAATAATATTATTGATAATGTTATTAAGGCAATTCCTGAAGATGAATATCGAACAATTATGTCTTTAATTCATAGAACTATTAAAGATATTTGTAATTATAGATTGTCTATGGTTGGAGTTTTAGATTTTGTTCGTGGAGAACAAGCTGGAGAAATTAAAGATGTAAATGAAATTGTTAATCAATTACAGGCGTTAGAAGGTAATTCAATGTTTCAAGAGGTTATGAATAAATTACAATAAGGGTTTTAACCCTTATTTTTTTTATTTTGGAGAGAAAGGAGTAAATGAAGCATGGCAGCGAATACAGTTGTTACAACTATGCGCGTTACGGCTGAAACTAAATAGGCAAGAGAATAGTTAAATAGTTTACAAAATACTTTAAATAGTATAACCAAAATGGAGCCGCTTCGTTTTGATACAACTGAATTAAAACAAGGCATAGAGGGTGCTCGTAATTTATAGAAAGCATTAACAGATGCTGTTAATGTTGATACTGGTAAAATTAATTTTACTGCTTTTAATAATAGTTTAAAACAATCAAAAACTGATTTAGCTACTGTTGCATCTCAAATGATTGCAATGGGTACTGAAGGACAGGAAGCATTTTTTAAAGTAGCATAGGGCATTAGCAATATGCAAATGCAAACTGTAACCTTAAATAAATCATTTGAAAATTTATTAACTAATTTAAAGAAAACTGCACAATGGTAGATTTCTTCAAGTATTATACATGGCACTATTAGCGCAGTTAATAATGCAATTCGATATGCGAAAGATTTGAATGAATCTTTAACAAGTATTCAAGTTGTTACAAAAATGAATAATCAAGAAATTGCAGATTTCGCGCAAAGAGCTTAGGTTGCGGCAAAAGGATTAAGTGCTTCAACTCTTGCATTTTCTGATGCAGCATTAATTTTCTATCAGCAAGGTGATAAAACCGCTGAAGCAATTCAAAAAGCTACTATTACTATGAAAGCAGCAAATATTTCATTTAATAGTAGTACAAAAGAAATGTCTCAGTATTTGACCGCTGTTTGGAATGGTTATAAAGTCGGAGTAGATCAAATGGAGCATTATGTTGACATTATGGCTGCTCTTGGTGCAAATACTGCTACAAGTATGGAAGAAATTGCTACGGCAATGCAAAAGGTTGGCGCAACAGCTAATACTGTTGGTGTCACAATGGAACAAATGTCATCTATGATTGCCACTGTTTCAAGTGTTACGCGTCAATCTGCAGAAACTGTTGGTACAGCTATGAATACGATTTTAAGTCGTATGGGTGGTTTAAAATTGGGCAAAACTCTTGAAGATGGTGTTGATTTAAATAAATACTCTAATGCTCTTAAAACTGTTGGTGTTAATATATTAGATGCTACTGGTGAATTAAGAGACATGGGAGATGTTATTGAAGAACTTGGTGGAAAATGGCAAACTTTAACAGCTGCTCAAAAGAGTGCAACCGCGCAAACTATTGGTGGTGTACGTCAATATACTACATTAATGGCCTTGTTTGAAAACTGGGATAATTATAAAATTAATTTAGATGTAGCATTTAATTCTGATGGTGAATTAGCAAAACAACAAGAAATTTGGGCTCAAAGTTGGGAAGCTGCTTCTGGTAGAATGAAAAATGCTATTCAAGGTTTATATAGCGAATTAATTAATGATAAAGCCTTTATAAAAATGACTGATGGTATTACTGCGGTAATTAATGGAATAACAACTCTTATTGATAAAATGGGTGGTATTGTTCCTTTACTTGGAGTAATTTCTAGTGTTTTTGTATCTAAATTAGGCGCGACTGGCGCGATTGGAAAAACATTAACAAATTTGGGTAATAATATTTCAATTATCACTGGATCTGCTAATAAACAGGCAATTTCAACTTAGCAAACATTACAATAGAAGTATACTGAAAAAGCAACACAAACGCAAGCTGCATCTGAAACTGCTCGTACTAATGCAATTAATGCAGGATTAAATGGTGCTAAATAGACTCAATTTGCTGCAAGATCTGCAGGAAATGCTAGTATTTATGGTAGTAGTGCAAGATTAGCAGAATATGATCAATTAAGATTATAGAATGTTAATCGAATGACAAATGCTCAATCAGAATTATATGATGCTCGACGCGAAGATTATTAGGCAGCAGCATTGCGTGCAAGTCAATTACATAGTCAACAAATGTCAGCAGGAATTAATCTTGAATAGACTAGAAATACTAATAATGAAGCAGCAGGAAAAGCATTGGAAGGTATAGAATCTGCCGACGATAAAATCGCTGCAATTGGTGATTTTCGTATAAAATTAGAAGAAGCAAGTGCTAGTCTTGCCACAAGTGCTGGAGAAAAAGGTGCTGAAATTCAAGCATAGTTAAGAGTATTTGATGATGCTTTAGTTCATGGAGCAGGAGAAATTAATGCTGGTAGTCAAGAAGCTGCACAGGAAGCTTTAAGTGCAATTAATGATTATGCGCAATAGTTAATTATAAGTGCAGAAAAAATGCATGCAGATATTGATACTGCTTCATAGCGTTTATAGGCTTTTGATGGCAGTTAGCCAGAATTATATAGCGATGAAAATGGTGAATATGATGCAGCAAAAGCACAATAGGCAGTTACTGAAGCTATGGGGAGAACTGCTACTGCGACGAGTGGTATTCAATCACTTTTAGGTAATGCAGCCAATTTCGCAGATCCTGCTGCATTAGCAGCAACAGTTGCAAAATTAAATACTGAATTAGATGAATTAGATGAACATTAGACTGCTTTGGTTACTGGAGGAGAACAAATTGCAGATGCTATTAATGGTCAAATTGATGGTATTGAAGATTTGGGCGAATAGGTTGCAGATTTAGACCGTGGTGTAGAAGAAGCAGATGAATCTGTAAATCATATTGGAAAAGATTTAGAAAACATCGCAAAAGATAGTGGTCGTTCTTATAGTGATTTATTTGGTCAATTAACCGGGGGACTCATGCGTACTACTGCTGGTGCGACTATGATGGTTAATGGATTTAAAACCGCATTTGATACAGGAGCTACTGCTGGACAAAGATTTTCTTCTATATTAAGTGCATTAATGGGTACAATGACAATGATTAATGGCGTTATGTCATTTTATAATACTTTAACTGCACTTTAGGCAAAATTACAAGTTGCCGCAGCAACTTCTTAGGGTTTTTTAACGGCAGCAACAATTGGATATAATGTTGTCGCTGGTATACGTAATACTTTAGATATTATTCATAATGCATTAAAAGGCCCTGTCGGATGGGCAATTCTTGCTGGTGCAGTTGTAGCTGCAACTGCAGCAATAGTATCTTTTAATGCTCAAAAGAAAAAATAGATTGAATTAGAAAAAGCTTCTCAAGAAGCGCAAGAATAGACTAAAAAAAGTTTAGAATCTGTTACTTAGGTAACTAAGGATTTACAAGAATTACAAAATATTATGAATAGCACAACTGACGATTATTAGAGTTAGTTAGAATCAATTAATGAAATTTGTGCGGCTTATGGTGTACAAGCCACTATGTTAGACGTAGTTAGTGGTAATTATACGCGTTTAGCAGAAGCTATGCGTGCGGCAGCATAGGTAAAAATTGGTGATTCTGTTGATAATTTAAATACTTAGTTATCAACTTTTACAGAAATTGCTGAAAATAATGTTTGGAACCGTGATGATATACGACTTGGAAAAGTTAATAAAGCCAATACAGAAGAATTAGGTGTTCTTAAAGAATATCAATAGCAAATACAAGATCTTGGTTTTACTCTAAATAGTGATGGTACTATTGTTGCTACTTTTGGGGTTGAACAAGATAATGCTGGTTTATTATAGTTATTAACTGAAACAGATGATTTATCTCATTATTTATCTTAGTCTGATAGTTATATTAAGTCTATTACTACTTAGTTAAATAGCGAAGGATGGGATAAGGTTGTTGCTACTTCAAAAGCATTAGAGTAGACATAGCTACAACAAAATTTATTTAATAATAAAAATTTTGATGTTTTTGGAAAAAATGGAGAAGTAACTTCATTAAAAGAGTATTCAGCATTAATTGCTGAAGCTGGAGCAGTTACTAAAGAAAATCGAGATTATTTAAATCAAGTTTTAAGTGGTTATGATAATTATGCTCAAATAAGTCAATAGTTTTCAATATTAAACGAATATGGAAAAAATATTGCTGATTTATAGTTAAATTTAAATCCATCATTAGGTAATGCAGAAGAAGTCCAAACTTAGATTTTAAATGATTTAATTGATTTAGTTGAAAGTGAAGAAATAGATGTTGCTACTTTAGTAAAAATTAGTCCTACTGATATTGTTTTAGATGAAACGACTGGTAAATATACTATTTCTGAACAAGCCAGAAAATTAGCAGAAGATCAAACTAAAGTAGCTAATGCATAGGATAAAAAATCTCAATTAGAATCTGCTAAAGAGGCTATGACTCGTAGTAAGTTTAAAGCAACCGATTATGAAGAATTATTATCAAGCGGATTATTCGAAACTGAAGAAGAGTTATAGAATTTTATGATGCAAAGTGCGGAAACTCGTGAAGCATTATGGAATTAGATGTATGAAGAATTTGCACAAAATGAAACAGATGCTTGGGCAGCTAGTGTAGAAGATGCGCAAGAACGATTGCCAGAAATTAAAGCAGCTTTAGAATCTTGGTATGAAGAATTAGAAGAAGATGCAAAAGTTTTAGTCGCACAAGGTTTAATTACTGAAGAAGATATTGCTGGATTAACTGGAGAAGAATTATATAATTATTTATATAATTTAAGAGCTTAGAAACAAATAGCTATGGAAGAAGCTTAGGGACAAATTTCTTCTTATGTAACTACTGATTGGTCTAAAGCATCAGATGATGAGAAAAATGAATTTGCAAAAAGTCTTGGATTGGATGAGTGGGATGATTCTAGAGTTGAAGAAAAAATTGAAAATTTGCGTGGAGATGTAGCTTTAGCAAAAGAAGAAATTAAAGGATTGGATACTGCTTTAATTGAAGGAGATAATTTATCTACTTCTTTAGCTAATACTTAGTCTATTATTGATAAGGGTACTTCCGCGATGAATGCTCAAACTGTAACAGATTGGACTAATGCGGTTGAAAGAGCTACGACAGCAGCGAAAGGTTTTAATGATGCTATTGGAAAATAGGGTCAATTATCTGCGGACGCTTTGACCCAATTAGCTACATTTGATGAAACCGTTTATGAAAAATATCAAAATATGAATTCTTCTGAATGGAACGAATATGCTTATGAATAGGCATTGGCTTATTACTAGAAAATGGAAACTTTATATGCAAATGAACCCGCAAAGTTATTAGAAATTAATCAATAGAAACAAGCATTAAATGAAACATATTATGCAAATTTGCAAGAGCAATTAAATAATTATATTGAAAGCGTAACTGCAGCACAAGATAAATAGTTGGAGAATTTAGAAAATCTTTTAGATAAATTAAATGATTATGATTGGTCTAAAGGTTTTTCTGAATTTGGAGTAGATTAGATTGAAGAATTTAGACAAGCTGTTCAAAAAGCAGGATTAGATTGGGATGATTTCCAAGAAAAAATTAATCCTAAGGGAGCAACAGATGTACAAAAAATAGCTGCTTTAACAGATGCAAAAGTTGGTTTGCGCTTACAAGGAGAAATGGCGAAAATTGAAGCTTTACAAACTACTCAAAATATTATTTCTCCTATTGTCCGAGCAGACATCGAGCCACCTCTTGAATTAAATGGTGAAGCAGTAGGAGTTACTACTGTAGATGGAATTACTACTGTTAAAGTTGATACAAAAAATTATGATTTGTTTTTTAATACAGATGGAACATTAAAGGGTTAGTATTCAACTGCAGATTATGAATTTTAGCTTTCAGTTAAGCCTGGTTTTGAAAGTTATGTAGATGTTAGTGGAGATGCATTAGATGCATTAACTGAATTAGAAGGATCAGCTGGATATGAAGCTAAAATAAATACTGTAAATGGCGGAATAGGTCAATTAACAGTTACAGATGGAATTGTTACCCTTAATGATCCAGCAAATGCTGAAGCTAAAATTAATGTTACTGGATTAGAATAGGTTGAAGGTTCAGGATGTATTGTTGCTGGAAATACTATTACTTTAAGTGATGCGCAACCTGGTCATGGCAAAATTATAGTTAATAATGCTGTTGGCGATGGAGTAAATATTACAGGGAATATTTCTGACGGGTTAACTATTTCTGGAACAGCCACTGGTGATGGCAAAATTTCAGCTCATCTTGGTGGAAGTGATACTATTGTACAAGATTCAAATAATAGCAAATTATTCCATGTTGCAGATGGTACAGTTACTGGTAGTGTAACTCTAGATATTAATTTAGATGATGGAGTGTCTGTTGAAGAGTTACTTGATGAAGAAACTAATGAGGGCACAGGAGTTTATACTCTTAGTACAGAATTAAAAGGATCTGCTTCTATTACTGTAGATTTGGCTAAAGAAGGTCATGGTGAACACATTGTTTCTACAGATGATGGATTTGAAGTTACCGATGGATCTGGTGTTGCATATGTAACAGCTGATTGGGGTACTGGTGGTCTTTTTGAATTAAATAATGGAACATTAACTTACCAAGGCGCTGAGTTAACAGCTGGTTTTAGTTTACATATTGATGATGTTATTACTAATACTACAAAAGCTAATTTTAAAGATGGTGTTTTAACTTTAAATAATGCAGTAACAAATTTAACATTAAAGTTAGATCCATCATAGGATGGCGCAGAAACTGGTGTTGTTGTTGCAGGTGATGGAACTATTAGTTTATATGATACCAATCCAGAATTTGCTGAACGAACTATTAAATTAGCATTGGCAAAAGGTAGTGCTTTTGTTTATGAAGATGGTGTTTTAAGATTACCTCCAGTAGAGTTACCAGAATTAACATAGATTGTTAATGTTGAATATGCTAATGCTCGTGATTCATTAATTACTATGCATGCTTAGGAACACTATGAACAAGCTATGTCTCGTAAGAATACGATGATGACTGGTACTGGTACAAAAACAGGCGAACGTCAAAATAAAGCTACAGATTTTTATGGAGTAAAAATGGGTGCTGGACCAATTAAAGGCAAAGGATCTTATGGCGCGGGTGCAGCGGGATATGATTGGTATGATCGTGCAGTAACAAACTATAGTAGACCAGATGGAACAGTTGATTGGGGAGCATTTTTTGCGGATGAAGAACGTCGATCTATGAAAAATGCTGATGGAGCTTCTTATTTGGTAACTAATGATGAAATGTTCTTAAAGGGATCTCGAAGTTTGTCACAAGAAGTTGTTGGTAATTTATCTGATTTACAAGGCTAGGGTTATGAAAATTTAGCAGATTGGTTAACAACAGATGCTGCTTAGAGTTGGATTGATGCTATTTTAATAAATTCATATCGTCCTGGCAGTAGTATGTTAGATTTATTTGATGAAACAAATACTATTGGAGGACAAACATACAATCAAACAGAAGCATTTAATTTATATGCTTCGTCTATACAAAATGATTTAAGTGCAATGGATCCTTCTGAATGGACAAATCAAATGATTGAAATAGCCCATGCTATTGAATAGACATATGCAACTTCTATTGATCCAGAAATGCGTGAAATAGGTGCTTAGTGGCTTGTTTCAGTATCAGGCAATTTAGAAAATTTACCCACAACTGTTCAAAAATTAGGATATGAAAGTTTAGAAGCTTGGTCACAAGCTATGGGTCCTTCGGCAATTAAAGCAGCATTATAGACTACAGATTCAAAAGATTTGGTTCCAGAATCTATTTCACAAATGTTAGATATGACAGATGAATAGATAGAACAATGGAAAACAGATATGGCTAATGAATCAACAGAATTTAAACAATTAATGAAATATTTATTAGAAGGTTTATGTGCAGCTGATCCTGGTATTGTAGAAGAATTTTTAACTAAACTTGGTATTGATAGTTTAGATGCTTTAGCAGAAGCTTGGGGAATTGCATCGCCTTCTAAAGAAGCTCGTAAATTGGCTCAATGGTTTATGAAAGGTCTTAATTTAGGATTCCAAGATGTTAAGGTAGAAATTGGAGATTTTGCAAAAACTATTATTACAAATATACAAAATTAGATGACAGATATTTTATCTTCGGCAGAAGAAATTATTGGTAATGCAAATGATTATTTATCTACTTTAGGTATTACTATTCCGACTGGTGCAACAGAATTAACAAATGAGCAAAAAAGTGCAGTAGTTTCTAAGGCTTATGAAAAATATGGCAGAAACATAATGAAAGCTGAAGGCTATGATAATTTTGAAGCAATTTCTCAAGATAGTGATTTATATAATTCTATATTGGCAGATATTGATGAAGATTGGGCTCGTTATGCAACAACTGAGCAATAGATAATTACTACTTCACGGTTATTAGAAAGACAAAAAGGTTATGTCATTAAAGCATCTGAAACTACCCAAGGGATGTTTGATTTATTTGATGACGCTGGTAATTTATTAGCTACTTGTGCAACTGAACTTGATGCTAGAGATCAAATGATCTAGCAAGATTATTATTTAAATTTATTAAAGAAGAATTTTTCTTCTTATTTAGATGGTACATTTTTAAGTTCAAAAGGATTAAATAATGCACAAAAAGCTATTATGTCAACTATTAATCAAAAAGCTAAAGAAGCATTATTGTCGAAATATTCTGAAAAAGCTGCAGAAGCTGGATTAACGGCAGAATCTAGTTGGGATGATATTATTTCTGTAACTGAAGCAGGAGTCGATGAAATAGCTACTGTATTACAAGATGCGTATGATGAATATTCTACTAATTTAGAAGATGCAGTAAAATTAGATTGGGCTAAAATTAGAACAGATTATGAAAGTGGAGTTAATTCTATTTTAGAATTAGAAGAATCTAACGCTGAAAAAGTACGTCAAACTTGGGAAAATGTATGGAATACTATAAAAACTTTAAGAGAAGCTGCATTAAGTGGTGAACTTAAAACTAAAACTATTGGAGAAATTATTAATGATCCGCAACAATTATAGAGTTATATTGAATATTTAAGCACATTACCAGAGTTCCAAGATTTAGAAGGTAATGTTAATTTTGCAGGAATACAAACATATTTAACAACTTTAAATCCAAATATGGATATTAGTTCATTACAATTTCCAATGTTCGGTGGACCACATAGTGGAGAAAAATTAACCAGCGGTGCAAGCCGTTATGCTATTGCCAAAGAAAATTATGAAGTAGATGATTAGGGTAATATTGTTGTTGATCCAGACACCGGCTTAGCAAAATTAAAAGTTAATAATGCTTATGCAGCGACTCGTGTAAGAAGTGATGCTGATTATGAACAAAATTATAGAGATATAAGAGGTGCAGAATTAGTTCATGCTTGGGGTCAAATGGGTTTTTGGAGTGATAGTGCTTTAAAAGATACCGCATTAGGTTCTGGAGAATAGTTATCACAAGAAGTACCTTAGTCTGTATTAGATCAAACAGCTTTACAAGTTTTAGAATTATTAGCCAATGGTAATGGTGAAGATTTATCGGGTATTGATTTTGCCAATATGAATACTCAAGAATAGTATGAAAGAGCTGCGGCTTTATTGGGAATTTCAGGTTTTGAATATAATAAAGATAATCCATCTACTGCTCAAAATTTTCTTACACAATTTTTAGCAATGTTACAAAATATAATAAATGCAAGTCCAGAAGGAACTAGTGCTTCAGAAGCAGTCATAAGTATGCGAGAAGGAGATTTCAGTACAGAGAGTTTAGCTGCTGCACAAATAGATAGAGAACTTTCTGCAATGTCTCCAACAGAAAGAGAACAATGGGCTCGAGCAGGACAAAATGAGGCTGTGGTAGAAACAACATCAGCATTAACTGAATAGAAAAATACTATTCAAGCTGAGGGATAGGCTACATAGACTTAGTTACAAAATATTTATGATTTAATTGTTCGTTATGCCAAAGGAGAAACTTTAAATGGAGAAGAATCTGAAACAGTTCGTAAAACAATATTAAAATATGGGACAGATAATCCTAGTGAATTATTAACTACTATTGCAGGAGAAAGAGAATCTGCTTGGTTAGAACAAGAACAAAAAACTTATTTAACAAATAATGGTATGATGGATCTTGGAGATGGTCGTTGGCAAATTGGAGATTATATTGCGACAAGTTTAGATGAAGCTATGCAATATGCTGCAGATAATTTTGATAATAAATTTGAACAAACGACTCATGGATATATTTCTTAGACCGCAACAGATATTGAAAGTATTTCTGATACTGTTGTTGATAGTTGGAGTAGTATTTTTGATAGTGTTGATACTGTAGAAAGTAAAGTTACTAATTTAGCGGATATTCGTGCAAAAACAGCGAAAGATTATGAAGATTATGAAGATCCTGCTGCAGCGAAAGCTTATGATGAAGCTTAGGCTATTGCTGCATTAGATTAGGCGATGGTATCTTTAAGTACTTCTTATGACACTACAAATGAAGCAGCAAATGAAGCTTATTCTCATTTATAGACTTTAGTTGATGGTTATAAAAATGGAACAGTGACTTTAAGTGAGTTACAACAAGGATATGAAGATTTTGAGTCTGCAGTAATAAAAGGAACAAAAGCAACAATTATACAAAATGAACATAGCACAGCAGTTTTTAAAAAGATTGCTAGTACCAATAGAGTACTTGATGAGCATGGATAGATTTTAACAGCTAACGCAGCTAATGGAATGAAATTTGCACGCAGTTATGAATATGCAGCCAATGCATTAACTAAAATTCAAAAAGCAGGAAAAACTACTGCAACTAGTTTAATTGGTGTATCGAAAGAAATTATTAAAAGCAATGGAAATATAGAAGATTTTATTTCTAGTATTGATGGATTAGAAGATGCGGAAATAAATGTAATCCGTGCTACTTATGGGTTGGTTTCTGAAATTGAATCTTTACCTGATGCTTGCGCGAATGGTGAAGTTAGTGCAGAAAGATTAAATCAAATTTTTGGAGATCAATTTGAAGAAACGATTACAACTGCTTAGTCAGATACTGAAATTTTAAGTACAATTTTATCTACATTTTTTAATGAAGATTTAATTGAAATCGGTCAATTAGCTTTGGATGAAAATTTTGGACAAGAAGTTATTACTGATTTAGATACATTTAGACAAAAATTGGTTGAATGGGGTATTGTAACCCAAGAAGAAGTTAATACCATTAGTGATGATACTTGTAATTTATTAATGGCAATGAATAATCAAATTTCAGAAACTGGTTGTTCGTTAAGTACTATTGATTGGGGCACTTTAGCTTCAACTGTAGGAGTAGATTTAAGCAATTTATCTAATATTTTATTAGAGGTAGTAAGTTTACTACAACAAGCTACAGGTACAGAATTTTTTGATTTTGGTAATTTAATTGCTTATTTACAAAATATTGCTACACAGGCTTAGTCTTTAACTGCTAAATATCCGAGTGGAGGGAATGTTGTTCGAACAAGTAGCTCTCCTAGTTCTAGCGCTCCTTAGCGAGTAAGAGACACACCTCAGCAACGACAACCAACTCGTAGAACTAGAGATCGAAGAGATAGAACTAGAGATAGATCAAGAGAAAGAAATAGAAGTTATGATACTTATAGTGATGAAGAAATTGAACGCTATCATGAAATTAGAGATCAATTAGAAAAATAGCAAAAGATTTATGAAAAAATTGAAAAGCTAAAATCAAAAGTTTATGGTAAAAAATATGTTTAGGCAATCAATGATGAAATCAAAGCATTGGAAAAAGAACAAGAATTACAAGAAAAATATATCCAAGAAATTACTGGTCAATTAGATTTAAATCGACGTCAGTTAAGAGAATAGGGCGCGACATTTAATGCAGATGGTACAGTTAATTATGCAGAATTGATGAGTCAATGGCAAGCTGACTATAATGCTGCTGTTGATAGATGGAATAATTCTGCGCAAGAATCTGGTGATAAATTACGTTATGAGCAAGCAAAAGAGCAATGGGAATTACGTAAAAAGTTATTAGAAAAGTATGAAGAAGATTTAGATTTAATGGTCGATGAAACGGCTAAGCGCGAAGAATTAAAAATTAAAAAATCTGCTTTAGCATTAGAAGCAATTCAATATAAATTAACAGTTAAGGTTGAAGTTAATGAAAAAGAACTAACTAGATTGCAATATTTTGTTGAAAAATGGACTAAAGCTTTAGATACTGAAGACGAAAGTATGTAGTTGCTATTATCTACTGGATTATATTATCAAGATAATTTAGCTGGTATTGGAGCAGCATATGCAGAACTACAAGAAAAATATGCTAATGAATTATTAACTGAAGCAGATTATCAAGCAGGATTAGATGAACTAAATAGTCAATTAGAAACTGAATTAAAAAATATTAATGAATTAATTGAAACTATGGAAGAATATTATAGCAATACATTAGAATAGGCTGAAACTGAATTAGGTAAATATACAGATAAATTATCTCATGCTCATGATGTTATGGAAAATTATATTGCTATGTAGCAATTAATGGGCAGAGGAGAAAACTTTAATGAACTTAATAATTTTTATTAGACTCAATTAAATGCCACAAATGCAAGTATTGCAGCACAAAAAGATTATTTAGATACTTTAAAAGCTCAAAGAGCAGAAATTGAACGTTAGGCTGCAGAAAGAGGTTGGACAGATATTTTACAGCGTCAATGGGATGATGTTGAAGAACATATTATTCAAGGAGAAAATAATTTATTAGGTTTAACTCAAACTGCTTTAACCGATGCTCAGAATTTATTTATTAATACTATTCAATCTTCTATTGAGCATTTTGATGATGCTATTTCTGGATTGCGCGGCTCTTTTGCAGATCTAGAAGATGAATATAGTTATTATAGTGAGACTCAATAGAGATATGTTTCAACAGCAAAAGAACTTTATGAAGTTTCTAAGTTAAATAGATAGATTGAAGACTCTATTGCAGATGCTACAACTAAAGTTAGTAAAGAGCGTTTAAAAGCTTTGAAAGATGTAATTAATGCATAGAGTGAATAGAATTAGTTAACAGAATATGATATTGAAATGATGCAATTACAATATCAACATGCTTTAGCTTTGCAAGAATTAGAAGAGGCTCAAAATGCAAAATCTACTGTTCGCTTAACTCGTGACGAATATGGTAATTTGGGTTATCAATATACTACAGATAATCAAGCAGTTAGTGATGCACAGCAAAAAGTTGATGATGCATTACAAGCAATTAATGAATTAGCAGCAAATCGTACTTCTGAAATTGAACAACAAATTCTTCAGATTGAAAGAGATTATCGAGATAATTTATTATCTATCGCGCAAGATACTACTCTTACTATTGAACAACGCTAGGAAAAAATGGAAGAATTAACTAGACGTCATAATGAAACTTTAGAATTCTTACAAACTTAGTATGGTAATTCTACTAATGCTTTATTAACAAATCAAATGTATGTTCAAGAAAGATATAAAGTTAGTATTTTCT